>WOYI010871879.1_pt1 | contig 58899 bp, 56 predicted proteins | sample 6423411 | NCBI WGS metagenome assembly WOYI01 (sample SAMN13441803, study PRJNA592873) | oil field metagenome | biome: oil field; feature: oil-well bore; material: oil-contaminated soil; isolation source: oil-contaminated soil from oil-well borehole | place: Germany: Wietze | collected 2016-10-18 ... | reverse complement strand
AAAGATCTTACTATTTGATCCCGCCAGAATCTATTTGAAACTTGACATTGTAGAGCTATACCGCAGAACGGAATGGGACTACCTACGAGGTAGAAGCGACAAAAACTGAAGTCACGAAAATTGTTGAATTACCAAAAAATGCGGTAAATATTAAAATTACCGATAAGGAACCAAAATCCGCAATGTCAGTGAAATAATATTTATCGGGATCAGAGTGCTAAAGAGCTCTCAGATAGTACAGACGACCAACCAATGCTCACTGATCCATGAACAACCTTAAAGGAGGCACTACAGGATATGACTGGAAAATTTGAGATTTATATGGACAAGTCTGATAAGTATCGTTTCAGGTTAAAAGCCCCAAACGGCGAGATCATTGCCGTGGGTCAGGGATACAGCTCCAGAGGCGCCTGCCTGAATGGTATTGAAAGCATTAAAAAGAATGCTCCAGATGCTCCTATTGAAGAAGTAAACGGATTGTGATCACTTCACGTGTCAGGCCTGACAGATCATCAGCCCCTTACCTCTCCCCGCTATGAATATAGTGAACACCACCACTTTCCTCAAAAAACATTCGGGAACTGATCGTATCTGAAAAAAAGAGGAACGATCATGGTTGCCTGACCCGCAGACCATTCCCGACCGCTATCAGTTCTGATGCCTCATGAACGATAACTGCCATGGTCACTCCGAGCAGACCGAGCAATGCACCCGGTATAAGTACTGCGAGCACGGCAAGCGAGAAGACAATGTTCTGCCGGGATATCACCCGGGCCCTCTTCCCAAATGCAATTGCTTCCAGTACCTTTGACAGATCGTCGGCCATCAGGGCTACATCCGCTGCCTCAATAGCAGCATCCGTCCCAATCGTCCCCATCGCGATGCCGACCGTTGCCCGGGCAAGTGCAGGAGCATCATTGATACCATCACCAATCATCACCACAGAACCATATTTTTCTTTGAGGGATTCAATAGCTGTTGTCTTATCTTCCGGTTTCAGGTCGGCACGGATATCATCGATTCCAAGCTCGGCGGCAACGGCTTTTGCAGTTGTCTGGTTGTCACCAGTCAGCATGATCGTTGCTATGCCCATTACGTGGAGCTGGTCAATCATTGCTTTGGCATTCGACCGGACCTCGTCCCTCACTGCGATAATACCGAGAATGTTCTCCCTGGTCCCAACAAACATCGCCGTCCTGCCTTCAGCCCTCAGTCTGGAGATCTGGTCGTCGGCGCCCGCACCGGGGGTTGTTGCAGCGAAGAACTCCGGTTTCCCGACATACCAGGTTGTCCCGTTTATCGTTGCTGACGCTGCCTGCCCGGCAAGGGCGCTCTGATTCGTCGCCTCATATGCCTCTATTCCATCGGATTTTGCCCGTTTCACGATTGCATGGGCGAGTGGGTGAGCGGAGCGGCTCTCGACCGTGTACGCGATCCTGAGGATCTCGGATTCATCACCATTAATGGGGACGATCTCGGTTACAACAGGTGAGCCGGTAGTGAGCGTCCCGGTCTTATCGAATGCGACCGCTCTCGTCTTCCCCAGGTTTTCCATGTGGACACCTCCTTTGATGAGAATCCCGCGTTTCCCGGCGGAGCCGATACCTGAGGCTATGGCAATCGGTGTGGACATGACCAGCGCACATGGAGCCGCAGCAATCAGCAGCACAACACCGCGTATCGCAAGATCATTGAACGGTATGCCAAAGAACGGCGGGATAGCGATGAAGAGGAGTGAGACCAGGAGCACTGCCGGAGTATACTTCCGCCCAAACGTCTCGATAAAGAGCTGTGTCTTTCCCTTCTGTTCCTGCGCTTCTTCGACAAGGTGAATCATCCTGGCAAGCGTGTTGTCCTCGAACGTTGCGGTTGTCCTCACTTCGATAGCACCATTGATATTGAGCGTTGGAGCATAGACCTTCATACCCTCCTCTTTCTCAACCGGAACCGACTCTCCCGTAACGGCGGACTCATTAATGGAGGTTTGGCCTTTGGTGATGATCCCGTCCGTGGGTATACCAGCCCCGGGTTTTACCAGGAAGATGTCGCCGACCCTGAGTTCTGCAGCTGGGATAATATGCTCGGTATCGTTTCGGATCAGAACTGCTTCTGTGGGTGCCAGATCGAGAAGTTTCCGGATGGATGCCCGTGTACGTGCATAGGTTAGCTCCTCCACGCCTTCGGCAGCGGCGAACAACACAACCAGTGCTGCTGCCTCCTCCCAGAGCCCGAGGAAGATAGCCCCAAGCGCCGCGGCAAGCATCAGGAACTCGATCCCGATCTCATGCTCACTGAACAGCTCTTCGAGACCCTCCCTGGCCCAGTGGTATGCACCGATAGGAAGAGCGATGAAGTAGAGCAGAACCTCGGTTTCTGCCGGGATTATGCCGAGATTGCCTAAAATAAATCCTGTTCCGGCAAAAAAAGCTGCGATCAGTGCATTGCGGAGCGGGGGATGACCATACCAGGGTCCCTCATATGCCCCGTCATAGCGACCCCCACATTTTTGTGTGCATGTCATCTGTAATCACCAGTCAACTTCTTCAATAGGTAGTATCCGTTTTATAGTTGATACGCAGAAAAGTTACGCACGAGGCCGAGACAATCCATACAATGATCCACCCCCACAAAAACATCATCCTCATCGGCATACCGGGTGCCGGGAAGAGCACCGTCGGCGTCATCCTGGCAAAGACGCTCGGCATGCAGTTCATCGACACCGATATCCTGATCCAGCAGCAGACCGCGAGAAGGCTGCAGGAGATCCTTGACGAGGAGGGTCCAGCTGCATTCCGGAAGATCGAGGAGGGAGCGATCCTCTCCCTTCACGCCTGCCATTCTGTGATCGCAACCGGCGGGAGCGTCGTCTGGAGCAGGGCGGCGATGGAGCACCTGAAATCACTTGGGGTGATCGTGTACCTGGAGATCTCCTTTTCCGGGATGGAGAGAAGGATCAGAAACATCAGCACGCGGGGAATCGTCCTCATGCCGGGCCAGACACTCCGGGGCATGTACGACAGCCGGGTGCCGCTCTACGAGCAGTATGCTGATTACATAATTCCGTGTTCCGGTGAAGACCCTGAATCTGCTGTCGGGAGCATTATAAAGATCATCCAGGAGGCGTATATTCACTGGTAAAAGAGAGCGTATCAAATGACCGCGACATTGCGGTCATATTCTGGAGATTAGAATCAAAAGATCAATGCTGCAAGAAAACCAACTATTCAAAGTCGATTTCTGCCACCAGGACCCGCTCTCCCCACTGTTCATCAAGGCGTACCGTGAGCATCCCCCCTTCATGCACACCATAATCCGAATACGGCTCATTCAGGAGTGTCCCCTGAAACGACATCCCATCCTCTGACTGACTATTCAGGCGAACCCAGACCAGCTCGGGTTCGATTTCCTTGTCGGTTGTGAAAAGCAGAACCGTTACATCATCGAAATATACGGGGGCCCTGAACCTGTCGATATCTACTCTTTTTCGCAATGTGTGCAGCATTTCCGGTTCATAATAGAGCATCCATCTCTGTTCCTCATCAATCGGGAGGGCCAGTAATTCCTGGGCAGAGAGCAGTGCATATGCCTCAACGTCATCTGAGATGACTGTCAATCCCTCGCCATGATCTTTAAAATGGTAAATTATCTCAGGCAGCGTATCGGGAAGGCGCCGGCAGAGTGAATGGATACGGAAGTTAATCCCCTCCTCATGGTCCACATAGAAATAGCCGATACAGCTGTCCGCCTCCGGCTGCAACAGCCCCTTCCCGGAGAGAAGATCGGAAATAGCGTTATTAATCTCCGCCACCGCCCACCTGTTGACGATCTCCCGATCCATAGTGCGTGAATGTGTCATATTCATAGTACCTGGTACATGCTCTTCATCCACGGAGGTAAAGTGGTTTCGAATTGTTCAGGGAATGGTATTGAGTATTGGATTCTGATAATAAGATCCATACACAGACACTCACTATTTTGTGATAGATGGACCAACAGGTGCACAAGAGGGTGCACTATCCCCATGCTCCGGAATCATGTAGACAGATAATTATTCCAGGAAAACCATGATATGCAGATAATGCAAGGCACCGGATCCCCGGCTGCCGGTTGACCATGTTCTTTTCATAGATGTTGGGGTGGAGTGAGTGAATGTCCGAAAGCAGATAATTGTCATCATCGTCCTCGTAATCGCCTCTCTGATTGTCGGGCTCGGTTTTGCCACGCACACGCTCATTCTCAATGATTTTGCCGATCTTGAGGAGAATCAACTCGAAGACACGATGGAGAGAACCATCAGGTCAATTGAGAGGGAGCAGCTGTACCTCTCTACAAGTGTTCTGGACTGGTCAGACTGGGATGACACCTACTGGTTTGTGCAGGGGATGGATCCTGAGTATGAGCAGAAGAACCTCGATGAATCGGTATCTGAATATTTTAACCTCAATGCAATGATCTTCACCGGACCGGATGGAGACGTTGTCTTTGCACGTGGGTTCGATCCCGATGTCGGTGAAGAGAGAGAGGTTCCCCCGCAGCTCTACACACTCCACGACTCCCTTCTCATATCTGGTGCCGAAGAGCTCTCCGGGATCGTTGAGACCGAAGACGGGCTGATGCTTGTTGCAGTACGGCCGATCAGGACGAGCTGGGGAAAGGGGCCTGCCATGGGCACCCTCCTCTTTGCACGTGCAATGGATGAAGGATGGATTGAAGAACTCTCTGATCTTACCGGGGTTCCAATCAGGATCACCGACATTCCGGACGAGCCCCTGCCAGCCGGCGAACCATCTCTTTCTATTGTAAAGGAGGGAGACACCATCACCGGATCAACCATAGTTTCCGATATTTTCGGAGAGCCGGTTATGGTGCTCTCCGCAACCCAGAAGCGAACAATCTATCAGAAGGGGATTCTCGCCTACCAGTCGGGAATGATAGCAATCCTGATCTTCTCAGGCATTACCGCCCTGCTCTTCTACCTGCTCGTCAACCATCTCTTCCTCAGGAGAATTACCCGCCTGAACCGGGAGGTGCAGGATATCACAAGCAGCACCTCCACCACTGCATCAGTTAGAATTGACGGTGAGGACGAGGTAGCAGAACTCGCAACCTCGATAAACAGTATGCTTGAGTTCATGGAGAAAGATCAGCAGGTGATCCGTGAAAGCGAGGAGAAATATCGCCTTATCGCTGAGAATACCGCAGACATCATCTATATCTGCGATATGAACCTCAATCTCACCTATACCAGTCCTTCGGTTACGAAGGTGAAAGGCTTCACCGTTGAGGAGGCGCTTGCGATGCCGGTTGAAGAGAGGATTACTCCCGCCTCCCTTAAAGAGATCATGGCGCTCTTTGCTCAGGAGATGGAAAAAGAAGCCTCAGGTTCTGCTGATCCGGATAGGATCATCACATTTGAAACTGAAGACTATTGCAGGGATGGATCCACAATACTTGTTGAGAACTCTGTCCGGTTCCTGAGGGATAAAGAGGGGGAAAGGGTTTCGATTCTGGGTATCGGCCATGATATAACTGATCGGAAAAGGGCTGAGGATGCACTTCAGCTCACAAATGCAAAACTCCAGCTCCTCTCCTCCATCACCCGCCATGACATCCTGAACAAGGTGATGATTGCGAAGGGATACCTCGGACTGGCAGAGGATTTATATGGCGGGGCGATGCAGCCAGAATACCTGATAGAAGCTCAAAAAGCCACTGAAGCAATTCAGAAACAGATCGAATTCACGCGCGAGTACCAGCAACTCGGGATACGAAGCCCCTCCTGGAAGACTGTCAGCAGCCTGATAGAGTCGATCGATGACACAAAACTCCCGATCGCCTGTGATTGTAACCGGATCTCGATCTATGCAGACCCGATGATCGAGAGGGCCTTCTTCAACCTCTATGAGAACACCCTCCGCCATGCAGAAGGGGCAACCCAGGTGCAGATCCGGTGTGAAATGACCGATTCCGGCCTCCTGATCACCTGGGAAGATGATGGCCCCGGCATCCCGGATGATGAGAAGGAGTTCATCTTCGAACGCGGATATGGCAAAAACACCGGATTTGGATTATTCCTTGTCCGCGAGATCCTCGACATCACCGGGATAACCATAATTGAGGACGGGGTGGCCGGAGAAGGAGCCCGGTTTACGATGCTCGTTCCGGAAGGCGGGTACCGGATCGGATAGAGCCGGAGATCAAGGCAGTCATCACAGGGTATCCGGCCAGCTGTTCTCCAATAAGAGAGCAGAAACCGGCATCCCACTATCCCAAAGCCCTTATATCTACATACGTGGCTTTTACCCATATGCGAACTGGAATAAAACTTCCCGCACTCATCATCCTGATGATTGCTCTGCTCGCTTCTGCGGGCTGCGTCTCCGATCACCCGGGGTACCAGGAATCAAGCATCGGCGAGATGGAATATAACAAAGGACTTGCCGAGTATGAAGCCGGAAACTACCGGGCAGCAGAGGCCGCATTTGAAGGATCGGCGGTTTGGTACTTTGCCAATGGATTCCCGGATGCCGGGATCAGATCACGGAATGCGATGTTTACGGCAAACAGAACCTATGCTGAGTTCTCATTCGATGAGGCCGCTGCCCGGGATTCCCTGAAAGAGGGGGTGCCCGGAATAAGCGATCAGGAGATTGATAGCTGGCTTGCAGACGAAGCCCAGACACTTGTCTCTGATGGCGAGACCCTCTACTTCTATGATACCACAAAGAACTACCTCTATGCCAATACCGAGCTTCTCCAAAAGAAGGTTTTGCCATTCACCTTTGCATTTATGTCCCGGTATGCCCTTGCAGATGATCTCCGTTCAGGCAGCCTGAAGACAGAGGAACTCCCCTACAGGAACCCGATCCACTATGAGGGAACGATGTACCTTGAGATCGCGGAAGAGGATCTCCCGGCAGGGGGGACCATGAAGATCTGGTACCCACACCCCATCGAGACCGATATCCAGCGTGATGTCACGGTCACCAATATGACATACCCGGAGTATATCGTGAAGGGGCCGGATGTGCATCAGGAGATCGGGATCATCTACTATGAAATACCAGCCGATGCAATCGATGGCGATCTGGTCATCACGGTTGACATACAATTCACCTCCTATGAGGGGATCTTTGTGATCGATCCTGAAACAGTCGGGGAGTACAACACAGCCGATCCCGAGTATATCCTGTATACGAGTTCTGAGCGGAACATCGAGGTGAACGACGCGATAGGGAACAAGGCACATGAGATCGTCGGAAGCGAAACAAATCCGCATAAGCAGGCCCAGATGATCTACGAGCATATCATCACCACCTACCCCTACAGCCATGTCCCGCATATGTCACTGGATGCAAAAACCCCGAAAGTGGCTGAATCGACCCATATGTTCACAACCGGCCATGGAGACTGCGGCACGCAGAGCATGCTCTTCTCTGCATTCTGCCGCTCGCTCGGCATTCCTGCACGTGCCACAGGCGGATACCAGATGATCCTCCAGGATACGCCAGGCACCCACTTCTGGGCAGACTACTACCTCCCCGGATATGGGTGGGTGCCGGTTGATCCGACCGTCGCCGAGGCTGCCGACTGGTTCGATGTCCCAGAAGATGACCGGATAGCGTTTAAGAAATATTATGGAACCAACATCGACCCGACAAGGATGGTCATCCAGAAGAACGTTGATGCGAACGTCGAACCCGATTACCCAGACGATGCGGCGATCTTCAGGCTTGTCAGACAGTATCCGGCTATAGTAAGCGATGTATCCATGGAGGACATGGAATTGATCGCAATGGAAGGATTCAGAATCGATCTTGCGAAGAAGAACTAATTCTCCTTTTTTGGAGGAATCCGCAAGTCTTCACGCGCCATATAATATCGGATGAGTTCAGGATCAAAGATCCAGCAGACGTTGCCATCGGCATCAAGGGCGATCTTGTTTGATTCAATCAGGTACTCAATAGCGGTTTTGAAGGTCTGGTACATCATTTTTCGAGGGAGAGATGACCAGAGAGCTCGCCGCCGGAACTCCCCGCTATGCTCCTGAACAAACTCCTCGATCATCCGGATTGAATCAAGAGGAGGAGAGGGTGCCGAGGTACTGGCAGCTGACATACAGAATGATGTATCATATAACTATATACAACCAAAGCTCAACAAGACCCGAATAAGGAGTCACCTTTCCCACCATCTAATCCCCGGATTCCTCATGCTCAAGCTCCCGAAGAAAATCAACAAGGAATGCATGCCTCTCTTCGGCCATCTCACGGGCAGTCTCCGTGTACATCCGGTTCTTCAGCTTCAGCAGCTTCAGATGGAAATGAGCAACAGCACCGGGAATGCCACTGGCCTCCTCCCCTGCCTGCATGAAGGTCCGGGCGATGCCGGTTGCACCCATCGCATCCAGTTTGTCGGCATCCGAGAGGATCTCTGCCTCGGGGGTTTCCGGCAGAATCCCCAAGCTGTACCGGTGTACACGGATTGCGTGGCAGATTGAATGGATCATGTCACCGGGATACTGAATTGATCGGAGATATGCTTCTGCCATCTCCGCCCCCTGCTCTTCATGGGGGATACCGGTCTCCTCCTCAAGGGGGCGGGCGATGTCATGGAAAAGGGCAGCAGGGATGAGGATCGCCATATCCGCACCCTCGCGGATGCCGATACTCCGGCAGAGGCGGGTGACCCGTGCGGTGTGATCGAATCCGTGGGAGCCGGATGCCTGGAGAAACGTCCTGACATGGTGCTGGATCTGATCCATTCCCTTATGCATGAATAGTTCTTGAGCGGTAAAGGGAAAACATTGTTCTTTCCACCATTTGAGCAATTAGGAGTGAAATGGCTATCAGTCCCGGTCAATCAGGAATGAAGAGAATCATACATATGATTCACACTATTCATTCGTCTCAAGCACTTTGATCGCACTCGCCTTGATCGATGCAACCACCTCCATACCAGGTACAAGTTTCAAATCCTCTACTGAGAGAGTGGTTACAAGCGCAATAATTGGAAAGCCTGCATCCAGATGTACCTGTGTAAGGGAACCACCAAGGGGCACCACAGCAGTTATTGTTGCACTAAAACGGTTCTGCACCGAACTTTTCTGCCCATCAACAAGCTGGACCATCACATCAGCGGCACGAAACAGAATTTCAACCTTTTTTCCGGGAGATACACCAGAGATGGCAATGACACTCTCCCCTCTGACATCAACAGATGCAAGACCGGATATACGTCCTCCGACAACTCCCGGAATGATATTTTCCATACCGATAAACCGAGCAATGACCGTACTCTCAGGATTTTCAAAGACGGACCGGACCGGTCCCTCCTGAACACATTCTCCATTGATGATCACTGCACACCGGGTTGCCATACGCATGATCTCCTCCCGTGAATGGGTCACCTGTACAATGGTAAGTTTCCTCTCACGGTGGATTCGGAGAAGATCAAGAATGATCTGTTCCCGCGTAATCGGATCAAGTGCTGCAAATGGTTCATCAAGGAGAAGAATATCGGGATCTGAGGCAAGTGCCCTGGCTATGGCAACCCGCTGCTGTTCCCCGCCGCTCAGGGTGCCGGGATACCGGTTTTGAAGATGTACGATATCAAACTGTTCAAGCAAACCGCTCACACGGCTCTGAATCTCTTCTTTTGAGCATTTTTGCATTCTAAGACCAAAACCGATGTTCTTTTCGACACTCATATGCGGGAAGAGTGAGTAGTCCTGGTACACGAGCGCTATCCCGCGCTTTTCCGGGGGTATAGCGGTTGAATGCCGGCCATCTATTGTGACCTCTCCTGAATCAGGCAGGTGGAGTCCGGCGATCGCCTCAAGAATCACTGTTTTTCCTGCACCTGAGGGACCTATAATGAAATAATAATCTCCTCTATCAATCCTGATTGAAAGATCCTGAAGATGAAAAGCTCCAAGTCTGAGCGAGAGCTTCTTAAACTCGATCATCATACCTCCCGATGAAGCGTGAAAGATACCGAAGTACCAGGAACACAGCAAAACATGCGAGTATCATGATAAAAGCAATACTGCTACTCTCTTTGAGTCCTCCTGTAGAGAAACGGTAATAGAGCAGTGTTGAAATGACCATCGGGTAATACGCGATCATGATAATTGCGGCAAATTCCCCGATCGCCCGTCCCCAGGAAAAAATTGCCCCGTTATAGATATAACGTGTAGACAGGGGCAGGACAACATGCAGAAATGCTGAAAAACGTGTTGCCCCGAGGGTCCTTGCCACATTCTCAAGGTGAACCGGCACTTTTTCAAACCCTTCGCGTGCCGAATTGATGAAATAGGGGGATGATACAAAAAGCATCGCAACAACAATTCCCGGATAGGCATCCTCGAATGAAAAACCAACATCATAGAGTGGCCCCCCGATCAAACCCCGTTTCATGAAGAGGATATACACAAGGATTCCCGCAACGGTATGGGGGAGCATCAGTGGAATATCCACGATCGTCTCTATGATCCTCTTTCCCATAAATTCTGCACGTGCAAGCACATAGGCAAGTGGGATTCCAAAGATCATCAGGATGATAATCGTATGTGCGCCGGCCCCCATGGTGAGAATGATCGAGTCAAAGACCTTTGAATCAGCTGCGACTCTCAGGAGATGTGGGATATCAGAAAGCTCCTGCACAGTCATATTCACTAGAGACAGAACCGTTATGCCGAGGATAAGACCCCCAAGGAGGGAGAATGAGAGGAGGCAGCGATCACGGAGAAGTGAGAAGTGAGCCATAGTGTATCGAAGAATAAAAGAGGTCAGGAGGAGGCTGTGAGACCCCTTGCTTCTGCCGGAATACTCGTGGGTGATCCCATCTCATTTGACCCTGAAGAACCGCTGAAGAAGAGAGCAGCGTAGAGAAGCAACAGGGTGATGCTAATTATCTGTTTCTGTTGCATACCAGTGAAAGTGATGACAGTAGATATGAATATTTTCCTTTTTAATTAGAATGGTAATTTGATTTATTGAACCTGATTGACAACGATCGAATAAAAATGATGTAGACCTGAAAAAGGCGTACAGGCTTTTCACATGAATATTACTGTAATGGTTTCAGAGTGGAGCTACACAAGAGCTCTCATCTTATCACGAACACACACCATTGTTAGTCAATTAAATTTAGTTAATTTAGTTAAAATAAGTTATTTAATTCTTTCAATCAACCTCCTATAATCTGGTTTTATCCGGAGATAGAATTCCATATTTGCTGAATGGGAAAATGGTGATAGTTTATGACTTTATTGAAAAAGACTGCCTTACTATTGTGTATGCTGATGGCTCTTCTGCTCATCATCATGCCAGCAGCAGGAGCCACTACCGAGCTCCAAATCGTAAAGTATGCTTCAGACGGTGAAACTGTTCTGAATGAAACAACAAAAGAGTATACCTGGCTCGAAACAAACCTGGACGTCCTTGGAGATGGGACAACGCATTATTCCCTCCAGGGACCAGTTTTTGAAGGAGATCCCTGGAATCCCGGAGAAGATGTAAATCTCAAAGATCAGGGTGCTGTAAAAGGGACAGATCTCGCGGATATCTGCGATCTCGTCGGTGGGATGTCAGCTGGTGATACGGTAAAGGTCATCGCTGACGATGGTTTTTCAAAGACGTTCCCGTATTCGATTGTGTATAATCCGGAAGCCAGACAGGGGCCGATAGGAATCACATGGTACCTCGATGGTGATGGATATGTCCCGGACTATTCCAGCGGAATGAAAGTGATCTTCTTTGCAGATGACGGTGTCTTTGGCGTCAATGATATGAAAGAGACCTTCCCGGAGGAGTACTGGTACTACTATGAACCAGGCTTCCCGACCACAACAGGTCTCTCAGTTAAATACGTTGAAAAGATTGCTATCATGAGCAATGAAGCTGCACCTGAAGACGATCCGGACACACTCTTTGACGACACACTCGAACTTCAGGATGAGACATTCTCACTTGAGGCAACATCCGAAACCTCATATGATGTCGAGCGCCTCACCCCCCTTGGTGCACTCGATGCAGCAGGCCTCGACCTCACCGTCAATGACAAGGCATTTGACACAAAGGGGATCCTCCTGCTGGATGGGATCGATGAATACCTCTTTGATAAAGACGCTGGGACAACATGGATCTGCAATGTCAACGGCCAGACCCTTGATGACTTTGGCAACTATGAAACTGAAGGACTCAATATCTATCAACTGAATGATGGAGATATCGTCGAGTTCTATTTCGGGGCCAAACCGGTAACAGCTGAGACTGCAACCGCATACGTCCGCATTGAAGTTTCTGTCAGTGGCGGCAGTACGCCCGGGGACTGGACACTGGAGCTTGAAGGTGAACTCAGTGAAACGATTCACAGAACGTACTTTGAGAGCGCAATTGAATGTTCTACCCTCCCACATGGTGCCAACTACACTGATGAAGATGGTAATGTCTGGAGCGGGATGCCACTCTGGTGGCTTGTCGGAAATGTTGATGATGCCAACAAACATGGCAGTGGAGCATTCAATGATGACCTTGCAGCCCTCGGCTACTCGGTTAAAGTCATTGCAGGGGACGAGTACACCATCAACTTCCAGAGTGCGGCAGTAGCTCGAAATAACAACATCATCGTCGCAAACAAACTCAACGGGGAGCCACTTCCGGAAACCATCGGAGAGAAGAACAAGCCCTGTTTCCCGCTCCAGCTTGTGGGAGCAGATGTGTCCAGCGGGCAGAAGATCGGCAATATCGTAAAGATTGAGCTGGTTGGACTGCCACAACCAGAGACCGAGTGGACTATCACGCTGGATGGTGCGTTCAACAGGACGTTCACACAATCTGAATTTGAAGAAGGGGTTGATTGTGGTCATTCCAATCACTGGACAGATGATGATGACAATGTCTGGACCGGCATGCCACTGTGGTACCTGGTCGCTGTGGTTGACGATCTCAATGCAGACAATCACTGGAAATTCAATGACACACGGGCAGCAGATGGGTACACCGTCACCATTACAGCTGAAGATGGGTACTCAAAAAGCTTTGCAAGTGCCGATATCGCCAGAAATAATGATTATATCATCGCAAACAAGGTGAATGCAGCCCCACTGGATGATCACTATCCACTCAGGCTGGTTGGATCTGCACTGACAAGTGGAGGCCAGCGTGTCGGTAATATTGCCTCTATATCCATCTCCGGTCTTCCGGAGGAGCCAGAAGAGGATGAATGGGTACTGACCCTCAAAGGAAAACAGATAACAGCCACCATCTCACAAAGTCTGTTTGAAGAGGAAGCTGCCCGGAATGCTGTAACCTACGACGATGGCGTCAGCGTCTGGACCGGCATTCCTCTCTGGCGTCTTGCAGGGCTTATCGATGATGACAGAATGAAAGGTGCAGACTTCTTCAGTGAAGAGCTGGCGGAGACCGGATACACGGTTATCGTCTCTTCCGGTGGTGCATCACCCTATAGCAAAGACTTCACAAGCCAGGAGATAGCAGAGAACAAAAACAATTACATCGTTGCAAACACGATAAATGGAACCGCTATAACCGGCAATGCATTCCCACTCCGCCTTGTCGGGGATGGAGCAAAGGGGAGCAAGAGCGTCGGCAATATCGAGACGATCGAGCTGACCGCATTTGATACACCCACCGAAGCACCAGCAGTTCACATCGTCAAATATGCAGCAGATGGAGTAACTGTCATTCAGGAGGTGACAAAAGATTACCTCTGGATGAAAGAGAATCTCCAGGTATATGGAGGAGAAGACGGCGTCCGGCTCCGTTTCCAGGGTCCGACCTTCGATCCGGATGATCTCTGGAATCCTGCTGAAGACAAAAACCCGGGTAAAGTCGATGAGGTTGTCAGAGGCACATCTATCAAAGATCTCTGTGATCTGATCGGCGGAGCCCCAGAAAACAGTGAAATCAGCTTACGAGCCTCTGATGGCTATGTCATGAAGCTTAATGACACGAATCTGAACTCGCCACCTGAACGACAGGGTGAAGCCATCATCGCATGGTGGACAGAACGCCAGGGATATGTCCCTGATTACACAGATGGATACCGCCTCTTCTTCAACACACCTGATGGCATCTTTGGAGCAGACGATATGCGCACAACGCTGAAAGAAGAGTACTGGCATTACTACTGGTCCGATGGTATCCAGTACCCATCAGCTGCAGGTTGCTCAAACAAACTCATCTCCACCATCGAGATCCATACCGGAGCACGTGAAGACTGGACACTTATCCTGAACGGCGCGATTTCAGACAATATATCACGATCGTACTTCGAATCAGGTAAAGCCTGCACGATGGGAGGTCATGGTTTCATCTACACCGATGATGATGAGAATGTCTGGTCAGGAATGCCCCTCTGGACATTGGTCGGCTGGGTCGATGACGAGAACAAGCATGATTTTGGATCTGATCCTTACCGTGATGATCTTGCAGATGAAGGGTATAATGTAACCGTCATCGATTATGGACAGGATGGAATTAAAGGAACAGAGGATGACTTCTCCGCAACATTCCACAGCACCTTTGTGAAAAGAAATAACAATATCATCGTCGCCGATGAAGTAAACGACCAGCCACTCCCGGCAGATGGAGAGAAACCAACGTGGCCTCTCAGGCTTGTTGGATCTGCACTCACCTCAGGTAAACAGCGTGTCGGCAGTATCGATGAGATTGAGTTGACCGACCTTCCTTCGCAGATTGAGGCAGATGATCTCATTCAGCTCAGAGAAGGCTGGAACTTCATCTCAGTACCAAAGAGACTCTCGAGTGGAAACAACACCGCTCAGATCTTTGCTTCTGTGGATACAATGGACAGAAGTATCTGGGAATACAATTCTGCACTGAAGCTCTGGAGAGCGGTCAAACTCACAGATCAGATCCCGCCCCTGAATGGGTACTGGATCTACTCGGCTGATGAATCTGAGATCGCGCTTCTCTATGACAAGAACCCCGTCCAGACACCTCCAACAAGGGAGCTCTACAAGGGATGGAATGCCATCGGTTTCTCAGGGTTAGAGCCGGCATCAGCACGGGACACACTCCTTTCGCTTGGAGATGGGTGGGCACAGGCGATCGGCTATGACCCGGTGAACCAGAAGTACGAGACTGCTATCATCCGGGGCGGATCCGGAAGTTACAGTGATACACAAGAGATGTATCCCACACATGGATACTGGGTCTATCTGACCGAAAATGGAGAGCTTGCAAGCCTCTGATTATGTAAAGGTGTACTATGAAATCCAGAATTCTCATTTTTTTACTTCTTTTCAGTATTTTCATCGGAACAGCGTCAGCGATTCCTCCTCTTCCAGCTGAGTTTTATGGGGGCGTAACAATTGATGGAATTGGTGCACCGCCTGGAACTGTCATCACAGCCAAGGTCGATTTCAATGAACGCGGTTCATTTACCCTCACAGAATATGGAGCCTATGGAGAAACCGGAATAGCTGGTTCGAGGCTTATCGTTCAGGCAACCGAAGATGATATGGCATCAGGAAATCCCATAGTGACCTTCTGGATCGACAACCTCAAAGCCGACCAGGAAGTACCATTTGAGAGCGGGACGACAAAAGAGCTTGACCTGACATTTTCCGGAACAGGAGATCCGGATGACCAAACTCCGGTAGCATCAGGTGAATCATCCTTTGCTCCACCTGGCATTCAGGTTAGCGAAGTGGGGAATGAACAGCAGATAACCATCAACCTGCAGGAGACAAATGCAATTGTAACAACAGAAGGCAACAATATTCTAATGCAGAATGTTGGTAATGGCTGGGAGCAGATAATAGTCCGGACAAACGGCACCCCAACAGACGGAGCTCAATCAATCACCGGGCTTGTTGCAGGAATAACGGCAACCACGACTCCACTCACCGCATCTATTGATAGTACGGTTGGAACAGCACATTCTGAGATTGAAATTGATCTCGGCAGAATGCCCCCCTCCGATGCAAAAATTTCATCCACCATCACAAAAGAGCCTGATGCAAATGCTCAAAGTGGCTTTATCCTCACAGCCCAACAATCAGGAAAGGGAATCCTTGATGTCGCATATGTCCTGAACATTCAGAAGACCAATGTGGCGAATGCCGGAGATGGAGGACTCATTCAGTCTGCAAAGATACGAATGGTAGTAAGTCCTGCCTGGGTTACGGCAATGGGAGGGGTTGATCGTGTCGTTATCATGCGCAGGGCTGATGATGGAAGCACCACCTCACTCACAACCACCATGATCGGCACCAATAATGTCGGGGATTTCATTTTTGAAGCAAACTCTCCGGGAGGTCTATCCTCATTTGCTCTTATGGGACTTTCCGTTCCCGGAGGGGGAGGAAATTCAGGTGGCGGCGGCGGATCCTCATCAACGCCATCATCCGGGTTTGTATATGAAACACAACCAGTCACACCGATACCAACGGAACCGGTGAGCAGCCAGGCACCTGTGGCTGAGCAAACCTCAGAGGAAGTAAGCCCGGGACTCCCTGAGCAAACAGCCTCTCCGACACAGCCAGCTGAACCAACCCCTAAAACCAACCTGCCAGTATCTCCCCTTATCCCGATAATGGCTCTGGGATTACTCTATCTTGTGAGGAGGAGGTAGGGATTCATTCATCCTTTTTTGCATTGCCAGATACCTGGTATAAGTAACAGGTGTTTTCATGACAAAAACCATTAAAACACTATTTCTTTGCCTGATTATTATAGCCGGGCTGTGTATTTCGGTTTGTTCTGCCTCAACAACCGAGGTTCGTCTTGTCAGGTATGCAGCAGATGGAGTAACGATTCTCAATGAAAAAGTGGTGGATTACACATGGATGGAATCGAATCTCCCGGTTCTCGGGGACGGATCTACACACTACTATCATCAGGGACCAATATTTGAAGGAGATATCTGGAATCCTGCTGAAGATGAAAATCTGAAAGACATGGGTGCCGTAAAAGGAACTGATCTCCGGGATCTCTGTGAACTTGTCGGAGGGATGTCTGAAGGAGAGACGGTTACAATAAAAGCATCAGATGGACTGAGAAGGACGTTTCCGTATTCAAATGTCTATAATCCGGAATCACGCCAGGGACCTATGGGAATCACATGGTACCATCATGAAGATGGGTATGTACCGGATTACCAGACAGGTATGCGTCTCATCTTCTTTGCAGATACCTCAGTCAACCCTGAAGGGAAGAACGTCTTTGGTGTCGCTGATAAAAGAGAGACGTTTCCCCAGGAGTACTGGTATTTTTATAATGGTATCTATCCGACCACAACTGGTATTTCGGTTCAGTATGTGAGTGAGATTATCATCAACAGCGAAGCCGAACCCACCGGATCCATTCAGATTGATAGTGATCCAATTGGAGCATCAGTCTATCTTGATGATCAGGATATGGGGCGATACACACCCTGTACGCTGACAGATATTGAAACCGGAATGTATACCGTTTCTGTTCGTCTTGAGGGATATGAGATCCCGGATGAGGAATGGGTGACAGTGACTCATAAGGGTGTTGAGTTTGTGCATTTCAACCTCACAAAGATTGGAGGGACGATCGAGATCACCTCCCTTCCCTCAGGTGCAGGGATCTTTCTTGATGGTGAAGATACCGGACTCCTGACTGATGCGTTGCTGGAGTTCGTAGAACCCGGTGAGCGGATCATCAGCCTCGTCAAAGAGGGATATAAGAATGAAACCCTCGAAGTCGATGTAGAGGTGGATGAAACCACCATCATCGATGTTATCCTGATTCCGGAGTCGGGACCTTCAATGAACAAGACTGGTGTATCCTCGAATCAAACGGGTGTTTTAAAACCCATCACAGAAACACCAGTAAAAAATGTATCCAGCACAATCGATCCAGCCGGGATGCCGCAGGAGAACGAACAGAATGGATCTCTCACAGAAGAGGAAGGTACCCATGGATCGATCATTTCATTTTTCAGATTCATCTGGAACAGTATCCTATCCCTCTTTGGCATTACCCTGGTGAGTGAGGAGAACATCCTGCCTCCTCCGGATAGTGAATTTGATAGAGTGGAGATTGAGACTGGGAGCGAGAAAGAACCTGATCAAAGTGAAGAGGTTCTGCGAAATCATTCCGGTGGATTGTATATAGAATCGTATCCTCCTGAAAGGGAAATCGTACTTGACAACAGGAAAACACCATATACTACTCCGGTTGTTTTGTATGGTATTCGTGAAGGGTTGCACAGCATCAGGTTTGAAGCAAACAACAAGTATGATGCCACACCAAACCAGAGGGTCTGGGTCAATGCTGATGCAATTATGCCCATCAGAATCGATACAATCGGGTACCAGCACAAGAGAACTATTACAATTGACTCGCTGGATTTTGCCGATGATCGATTCACGGTAAACGGCATGTATCCATTATATTCCCTACCAGAAACGGTTGAATGTGAAGGAGATGGCGGATGGATTACCATTCACTGCGATAATGCGTACTACTCCTATTCCATACCTGATAGAATAAGGGATGGTGAGACGCTCACAATTCAGATGGATGAAAGAGCAGAAGCATATCTGATGATCGAATCGGATCCCCGGGGGGCATCTGTTTTTATCAATGGCTTCCCTGTAGAGGAGGAAACTCCTGCAATTATAGACAATCTCAGTCCCGGGAAACATCGGATTGTGGTTTCAAAGCCAGGATATCTTCCGGCAACAGGAGAGATCAAAATACGGCCGAAAACCACCGGATCTGCTGGCACCATCAGAACAAGCCTGACTCCATATGAAAGCGGTTCACTCTCAATAAATAGCACCCCAACAGGACAGAGAATCTATCTTTACGAGAGATATACCGGAGAAACGACTCCACATGTCTTTGAGCACATGCGGATTGGAACCTACGAAGTAAAGATTCAGGGGCAGGATGAAACCATTTCACGAATGATGACCGTGGTTCCAAACGAATTGACAGAATGTATGATATAAAAAAAGATTGAGTGATTATGATGAAAATTCAATTGAAACAAGTAATGCTACTCTTCCTGCTCATACTTTTTACCACAGGGATGGCGCATGCAGCACCCACGACAAGTGTGTATGTGGCAAAGATTGCCCAGGATCAGACGACGATACTGGATGACATCACAGTTGGTTACCAATGGATGGAGGCAAATCTCCCTGTACTTGGAGATGGAGAGACACGATACTATCACCAGGGCCCTGTCTTTGACGGAGACAAATGGGACCCGGAAGAGATGACAAACTTCAAGGATCGTGGAGCTGTGAAAGGAACGGATGTCAAGGATCTCTGTGACCTTGTCGGGGGTGCAGAATCCGGTGACGACATTATGATCCGGGCAAACGATGGTTACCATGTAGTTTATCCATATGCCAACGTCTATACACCCCAACCCCGTCAGGGACCAATTGGTATCTGCTGGTATAATGGAGCTGATTCGGGGGCTGGTGAGAGGCAGGGGACAGGATATGTCCCTGATTACTATATGGGGATGCGGGTTGTATTCTTTGCCGATAATTCCACCAATGATGAGGGGCTGCATGTCTATGGAAATTATGATATGCATGAGACTCTCCCGGATTCGGCACAGCACTTCTATGATCTCCTTCCCTCAACCAGTGGGCTTTCTATCAAATGGGTCGATGAGATCCGGGTTTACCAGGGAGGTTTCACCGGCGATCGCGGGAGCCTGGCGTCATCGCTGATAGAGAAACCGGTGCCCGAGGCGGCAACTATCCCTCCGACAGAGACTCCACTCCCGCTGATTGTGGTGCTTGGAGGAGTCTGCATCGGAGTATTGATTGCATTGCGCAGGACGTGAGCAAATGCAAATGAGCACTTTTTTCATGTGTGCCGTGTTGATCGCAGCACTTTTCATCTCTGGTTGTATGAGCGCCCCCGTTGAACAGACCGATGATCGGATCTGGAATCTGACCCTTATTGGTGATACTGAAGAGGTGCTCACTCTCCAGGAGCTCAGATCGCTTCCCTCTGTCGAAGGATATGGGTATGGTATCTCCACCGTAGGGATCAAAGTAGGTCCAAATACCTATCGTGGGGTTCTGATCAGCGATCTTATCGAGAGGGTCGGAGGTATGGGGCCGGAGGATCTCGTCTATATTTCAGCAGATGATGGCTACCTCTGGGTGTTTGGTGCAGACCAGATCAAGGGAGAAGGTTTCATGACACTGAATGAAGATCTCAGGGAGATCCCGTCTCCAGGTCTTTCAGTGATCTGTGCATATGAGCGGGATGGCGAGATCATTGATGAAGAATGGGGAGGTCCCCTCAGGGTGATTATCATCTCAGATCAGGAGAATACCATCGTCGAAGCAAGTTCGTGGGTAAAATGGGTTGATACCATTGAGGTTAAGCGGCGGTGAATAATGCGGTTCCTGCTGCTTTGTACTCTGCTACTTTGTACTCTGCTGCTCCTGCTTGGTGCCGGATGTATGGATCAATCAGAGGAGGAAGTGACGGTCCGGGTCGTCTCGGCAGGCAGTATGCTTGTTCCTCTTGAGGCAATTGAAGAGGCATACGAGGATCTACATCCAGAGGTCGACATTCAGGTTGAAGGTCATGGGAGCATCCAGGCAGTCAGGCAGGTCACTGATCTGAACCGCAGGTTTGATCTGGTGTTGGTAGCTGACCAGGCTCTCATTCCGGATATGATGTACCGGGAGATGGATAATGGAGAGGGACAGTATGCAGATTCATTTGTTCCTTTTGCAACCAATCAGATCGTGATCGCCTATACAAACCAGAGCATGTATGCTGATGAGATTACCCCGGATAACTGGTACCAGATCCTTGCAAGGCCGGATGTTCACATTGGTTTTTCAAATCCCATGCTCGATGCTTGTGGATACCGGGCGCTGATGGTGACAGCGCTTGCCGGGGAGTACTATGGCGATGAAGGACTCTTTGACAGGATGATCGGAGATCATATTCATCCCATGGCCACTGTGGAGAGATCCGGGGATGGTATCTCCATCGTACTTCCGGAACTCCTGCTCCCGGAAGGTGACAAAGTGAGCATACGATCGGGGAGCATCTATCTTCTGGCACTCCTTGATGCCGGGGGTATCGATTATGTATTTGAATACAGGAGTGTGGCACGCGATCACGGTCTTCACTGGATAGATCTGCCTCCTGAAATCGATCTCTCGGATCCACAATTTCTGGATAATTACAAAAAAGTCCGGGTGAATCTCGGATATCAACGTTTTGAATCGATCGAAAATATCCGGATCGGAGAGCCGATCGTCTATGCTGCGACCATTCCAAATAACGCAGAGAAGCCAGAGCACGCTGAGCAGTTTCTGGAATTCATGATCGAAGGCATCCAAAAAGGGCAGTATGGTGGCCCTGAACCGTTGTAATTACCTGAGTATCCCCGGGCTACCGCCCATCCCCCTTCCGGCACCTCCGCCTGAATACATAAAGAAGAACTCCGGCAGCAGGAAGCAGCAGAATCCCCGCGATAAGATACAGAAGAGACGGGTGATACGCAACTGAAAAGGTGGAGCCGGCTCCGGGACCAATATACACCACTCTGTCTCCGGTCTCTGGTTCTTCGAGGATATCCCCAACCTCATTCTCCACACCATCTCCCCCCTCTAATGCATCAGATTCGAATTCCATTGCATCCCCGGCACTCTGCGAGGCGCCGGCACCCATACAACAGGCAATAACGCAAACAAGGAGTGTTAACCAGAAGATTCTGTTTCCCTGCATCGTCATATCAGATCATAACCCCAATCCACCCGGATATCGGATCTCATGCCAGATACCCATCCACATACTCCAGAAACCGCTCAACCGTCTCGGTTGAATACGGCCCCTCCTCATATGCCGTCATAATGGTAAGCTCTCCCCTGAAGGTATAGGCCACCATCAGGAACCCATAGGGCCAGCAGATGCAGGGGATGAAGTGGAACCGTTCAAGGGAGAGATCACGTCCATCTTTTCCGGGCATGGGAAGATACTCATCCGGGTTGATGATTCCCAGGTTTGCAAAGACCGGGTTCTTCTCGCCATCTCTTCTATATCGATCGATCATATCGTCAAAGAACGCCTCCACCGCATCCATCCCGCCGGCATAGATCTCATCATAGAAATGAATGCAGCCCGGCCCGATCCTGCCGTCTTTGCGCCTTTTCATGGAAGAAACCACGCGCGGGAGGATATCCCCAAGTGTAGCACCCGGACCCGCCTCAAGCATCAGCTCAAAGGCAACCGAGAGGTTCATCGGCGGGAGGCGTTCGGCCCCCGGCAGAAGCCGCCGCATATCCGCTGATGTCAGGATGCCGCGGGGAGTGCCACGATCAGCGGGATCATCCCTGATCGCTAAAAAAGCCAGAAAGAACGCAGCAATCAGGACGTCATTGACGGTGCCGCCATACTCCTTTGCGAGTGCCTTGATCCGGCCAAGCCGATCCACCGGAAGTGTCCGGCATGCGGCCCGTTGCGTGCCCCGTCCGACCTGCTCAGCCGGAAAATGCCAGCGATCGACGAACGGCTCTTCCTCTGCAATCGCCAGCCTGCACTCCTCTTCGGTAAAGAGGGAGAGGATGCGATCGGTGGTCCGGTCATAGCAGCCGGTATCCGGGGGGGCATAATGAGGATCTGCGATAACCCCCCGGTACGCCGAAGAGAGATCCTCTGCCATCGTGAGGACACCCGTTGCATCGCAGAACCCATGGTGGCAGGTGACACAGATGGTATCGCCGCCCGTTCCCCGGTACACCGTCACCCGGATCTGCGGGCCTGCACGGAGATCAACAGACGGGGGAAGAACGGCAGGCGGAATTTTTCCATCTTCCGGGAGTTCTAGAATGGAAAACGCCCGCCCCCACTCCTCTTCCCCGATCTCCTCCCAGACCGGCTGTCCATCCAGAACCGCAAACCTCGATCTGATGTAGGGATTTGATCGGATCAGCCGCATTGTCGCCATCTTCAGTATAGCTTCATCGACCTGCCCGTCAAAGGTGAGGACGACGGTCATCGTCGGGTCATAGATCTGTTCGAAGAGGACATTGAAGAGATCAAATGCGGGCACGGGATGGCGGGGGGGAGGGACAGTCATCATCTGATTACTTCTCGCCGTGATGTTATGATTCTTTTCAAGAGGGCAGGAGAAGATACACCACCACAGAGGAGGCAGGGATGATACGACCGGATCTTTTTTTACCCCCCGGTTCCATCCTTTGCTGATGAACGGTGACGAGGAGATTCTCCAGAAAACAGTTTGGCATGCCCTACGGCTCGGGGCAGACGTGGCAGGCACCCTCCCCACAGCTATGCTTATCAACTGTCCATCAGCCAGGGCAGACGGCAACCAGGGTTCAATGAGAGATCAGGGAACCTACATCATCCTCGGCCTCTTCCATGACCCGGTCACGCCGGAGATGGATTACTGGGAGGAGGGGCGTGGCACACCGGGGGATCGGCAGCTAGGAACGATCGGGAGACGGCTGGCAGGATGGCTGCATGACAGGCACGGGATCGAAGCCGGACTGATCCCATACCAGCTTTATGACGGCGGGATCTATCTCAAGGATGCCGCAGTACTGGCCGGAATCGGGATCATGGGTAAAAATAACCTCGTTCTGGTGCCTGGATTTGGACCGGGGATCAGGTTCCGGGCAGTCTGGGCAGATATCAGATCCGATCCACCGGCACCAATCGATCTCACAGATCCCTGCCCGGAATGCCCCGGGTACTGCATCAGCACCTGCCCGATGGGGGCATTTGATACCGGCAGGTACAGCCGGGAGCGGTGCATGCAGCGGATGGATGCAGATAAAAGCAGAAACGATGGGAAAATAGACCACTGCCGGGCATGCGAGCTCGCCTGCCCCTAACGCCCCTCTGCTCTCAGTTCTTCGAGCCGCTGAAGCACCTCTTCCACATGCCCCTTCACCTTCACCTTCCGCCAGATGTGGGCAATGTTCCCATCAGGATCGATGATGAAGGTGCACCGTTCAACCCCCATATCCTCCCTGCCTGAGATCTTCTTCTGCTCCCAGGCGCCATACGCCTCGATCACCAGGTGTTCGGGATCTGAGAGAAGGGTGACTGTGAGCTGCTGCTTCCCGGCGAAACGCCGGTGGCTTTCGATCGAATCCGGGCTGATCCCAAACACCGGCGTATTATCCCTGGCAAACTCCTCCATCGCATCCGAGAAGGAGCGGGCTTCGAGGGTACAGCCTGAGGAGTTGTCTTTTGGATAGAAGTAGATGACGGAAAAGACGCCACGAAGCTCTTCAAGGCAGACCATATGTTCATCGATATCAGGGAGGCAGAAATCCGGTGCCTTCATTCCAATCGTAAGATCTGTCATGGGAGAACCTGAGATCGGCAAGACAATAAGAATATCGCCGTATCATCCACAGGGGCATATATTTCTTCCATCCCAGCCAATTGATAACCACGATGAGAGAACCCCCCGAATTTGCCTGGAAACAATGCCTGATCATCAGGGACGATGTGAAGATGAGCTGCGGGAAGAGATGCGCCCAGCTCGCCCATGCAGCAGTCGGGGCCTATGAAAAAGCAACTGCCGCCTCAAAACGCTCATGGATGGATGAGGGGCAGAAGAAGGTCGCCCTGAAGGTGAGCGGGGAGCGGGCGCTCTATGAACTGAAGGTGGTCGCAGAAGCAAACGGCATCCCTGCATGCATCATCCAGGATGCAGGCCTCACCGAGATCCCGCCGGGAACCGTCACCGCCCTTGGCCTTGGACCCGCAAAATCCGAACTCCTCGACCGGGTCACCTCAGATCTGAAACTCCTATGATGCCAAGCCCCTATCCCCTGGAACACGAGCTTCAGATGCGGTACTATGGAGACGACCATCCCGGCATCGGCGGGAAGCTGAGAACCTCGCCTGAAGACTTTGTTGTCGAAGAGATCCCAAAGCCATTCACCGGGACCGGGCCGTACCTGATCTGCACCGTCACCCGCCGCTCATGGGAGCATCAGCACGCCATCCAGGAGATCGCAAAACGGCTTGGGATCAGCAGAAAACGGATCGGCTGGGCCGGCACAAAGGACAGAAACGCCGTTGCCACCCACTATATCTCGCTCTATAAGGTCGAAGCAGACCAGGTACGGGCACTCTCATTTAAGGATATGACAATCGAGCCGGTGAACCGGCATCAGTTCGGCATCTCGCTTGGCGATCTTGAGGGGAACCGGTTTACAATCAGTATTCGAGGCTGTGAGAGGGAGAACCTCACCCATCTCCCCGGAATAACAGAGACCGTACAGGCGGGGATCCCAAACTACTTCGGCCTCCAGCGATTCGGTGCCCAGAAACCAATCACCCACAGGGTCGGATCGGCGATCCTCCGCGGAGAATACCGGGAGGCGGTGAATATCTACATCGGCGATCCCTTCCCACATGAAGACGAGGAGGTAAAAGCGGCACGGGCGGCATTCAGGGATACGGGCGATGCAAGGGAGGCATTGCATACGCTCCCGGTCAGACTTGGATTTGAACGGGCGATGCTTGATCATCTCTCAAAACACGAAGGCGATCACAGGGGAGCACTCAAAGTCCTCCCGCCGAAACTGCTCACCATGTTCGTCTCTGCGTGGCAGTCCTACCTCTTCAATGCCGCCATCTCGGATCGCTTCGACCGCGCCCTCCCCCTGCATGAGCCCGAAGCAGGAGATACCCTTGTCTACCTCAACGGGAGAACCGACCGGGCAACAGAGAAGAACCTCCCGACTGCACGGCAGCATATCATACGGGGGAGGGCGATGATCGCGGCATTCATGCCAGGTGGAGCATCAATTTCAAACCCGGGCCCGATGGAGGAGTATATGCTCAGGCTCTCAGAAGAGGCCGGGATCGGATCAGGTGCATTCAGGGAAGCGGCAGGCTACCTGGAATGCGCATTTGACGGATCGATCAGGCCGATCGTCCTGAGAACAGAGATACATGCAGAAACAGAAAGTGATACTGCCCGGCTCACCTTCACACTTCCCCCCGGCCATTATGCGACATCAGTCTGCCGGGAGTTCATGAAGGGCGATCCGGTATCACTCGTATGAACCTCTATGCGCGGTTGAATCCGGGAACCATCCAATAACGATCAGCGGGACCGGGCAAGCTCCCGGGCCCCGGCGATCGCATCCTGGAGGTTGCCGATCTCGTCAACAAGCCCGATCTCAAGGGCCTGTTCACCCCGGATCACGCGTGCATCTTCGATGGAGTCACGGGTGATATTTCGCTGGCTGCTGATATCCGTAAAGAGCCGATTGAAACTCGCATCAACGAGATCCTGGGCGACATCTTCCTCTTCGGATGTCAGTCCGCGATAGGGGTGTGTCATATCCTTCATCTCACCGGATTTTACGACATCGATCTCAAGCCCCTCTTTCCTGAGCTGATCGCTTGTATCATAGAAGATCCATATCACCCCGATACCCCCGGTCATGGTATCATAGTTCGAATAAATCCGATCGGCATAGGCGGCGATATAGTATGCACCAGAGGTTGCAATATCGCCCATCGAGACGACGACCGGCTTCCTCTCCTTTGCATAGATGATATCCCGGATGATCTCCTGTGCAGCTGCCGGGGTGCCGCCGCCCGAGTCGATCCTGAGGACGATCGCCTGTGTCAGGGAGTCGTCAGCTGCTTTCCTGATCTGACTGCCGATATATTCGCTCCCGATATAGCCCCCGGAACGTGCTTCCCCGGTAACCATCGTCCCCTCAATCCTGATCACCGAGACATCGGTCCCACCAATGGGATCGATGAGGCTGAAGATACCGACAATGGCTAAGATACCAAGGATCAGGAAGAGAAGAATGAGGCCTCCTGTTTTGATCTGCCTGATCCTCTTCTGCCGCGTTATCTGGCGTTCAATATAGTTCATGATTGGGCAGGATAGAGTACATCGTATTCTGTGACGAGGTTTGTGCCGCAGAGATAGTGGGTGCGGAGTTCAAGCCGGATCATCTCGTCTTCACTCTCGATATGCATGCCACCGACAAGTGAGGGCGTATCATCACCCCCGACGATGAATGGAAGATGAATGAGCCGTATCTCATCCACAAGGCGGTGATGCAGCATATGGTAGTTCAGGGTCGGCCCCCCCTCCACCATCATCTTCCGGACACCATACTGTTCGTACAGTGTTTCGAGCAGAAGGGGCAGATCCACCTCGGTCTCTCCGCAGACTACCACCTCTGCACCGGTTGCCCTGATCGCATCGATCCGTTCGCTGGAAGCAATTTCAGAGACGGCAATCACCGTCTGTGCATCAGGCTTGAAGATATTGGCAGTGAGCGGCAGATCGCCCCTGCTGTTTGGGATGACGCGGATCGGGCTCTTGCCGGGAACTTTCCTGACCGTCAGAAACGAATTGTCGATCCGGATCGTGCGGGATCCGACCATGATCGCATCGCACGTGGCTCTCGTTGTATGGAGAAGGGTCTCGGTCTCTTCTGCCATGTATTTCATCAGGATCTTGCTGGATGCATCCTTCTTTAATGTCAGCTTGCCATCTGCAGTGATCTCGGACATCATCATGACCTGTGGTTTTTTCGGATGCGATCTCATTCTGATCCTCTCGATTGATATATCTCTTTGAATACCTTAAGAATATAGGGTTTATCACAAGCCGATCTGGTGAACAATGAACATTACTACATTACGTCCACACTGCATGCGGTATCTGGAGCCGATCGCAAACCTCTGTGTACGTCTGGGTATCTCCCCAAACCAGATCACCATACTTTCGCTTATTTTCGGGATTGGGTGTGCTGTCTCCTTTGTATATCAGCAGTTTATTCCGGGATCCATCCTCCTCTTCATCTCTGCGATCCTCGACCTTGTAGACGGGAGTGTCGCGCGTAAAACCAATCATGACAGCAATTTCGGCGCGGTTCTTGACTGGATTGTCGACAAATATATCGATGTGCTGGCACTCCTTGGTGTCGGACTCTCGGGAATTGCCATTATCTCCGGGTTCACCACGCTCCCACCGATAGCAGACTTCGGTGTTGTCACACTCGCCATCATCGGCTCCATGATGAACACCTTCATCAAGCCGGTCGTCTATGCCGAGGTCGGCTATTCAGACCGTGTCTGCGGAAAAATTGATGATCCGCTCGAAGGAGTCGGGTTCTTTGGAAGACCCGAGACCCTGCTTGTCCTCATCCTCGGTGGCGTCACCGGATTCATCTGGGTTTCGGTCATCATCATCGCGATCTGCACAAATCTCTCGGCACTCCAGCGGATCATCTATCTTTCAGGAAGACTTGCCTGATATCCCGGATATACTGGGAGACCAGCTTCTCTGCCAATACCCCAAGATCGGGGATTAAACGGAAGAGGCCATAGGCGATTGCCATCAGAATCGCAAGCGCCAGCAGTTCGCAGAAGACATTGTGTGCCCAGAAGAAGCTTTCATACCCGTAATTTCCATTTCCAACAAGTTCTGGCAGCCAAGGATACCACTGCCCGGTATATGCCATGATCACATAGGCATTCCTGAAGAGATTCAATATATAAATTGTCGGTGCAATCAGGAGGAATGAGAGGATCTTCTGCCGGGTTGTCGTCGGCACCATATTTGCAACCGCGAGCATGATCGCAATGCTGGTGATCCCGGTGCACCCGAGGATGATCTCGACACGGAACCCGATATCAAACCCCGGTATCGATCCCCCCATAATCGTGTTCCATTCATAGAAGGTTACCGGATACCTGAGAAGTTCCAGCATCCAGACCGTCTGGTTGACGACGACCCCGATCAGCCAGTTCTTTAATGGCTCATAAAAGCCGAATGGTGCATATATCAGGAAGGAAAAGGCAGCTGCCCTCGTCAGACTTCCTACAACAGGATCCTTCATAAGAAGCCGCCGCGCCGTGAGATAGACGAACGGCACCGAGAGGATTCCAAGGATCGGATAGAGGAAATTATTGATCTGAAGAAAACCCGGCAATTCGAAAAGGAGGAGAAGGGATATCGATGCCCACCCGACTATGCCTGCATACCAGTTATACCTGTGTGGCAGAAGAAAAAAGAGAAAGCCGATACAGGAGAGAAGCACCAGGTATTCGTTCATTACAATATATTGATCGGTTGATCAGAAAAAGGATGAGGAAGACGCCATTGGTGTATCTGAATGGCGGAGTCTTTAAAGTTCCAGTGCATATACTATAGTCATGCGTTTCTGCCCAGAATGTAAGAGCCTGATGATCGCCAGATCCGGAAAGATGCATTGCCGGAGATGTGACTATTCTGAAGAGATCACCGATTCCGAATCTCTCAAGGTGACAAAAACCAGAGTGGAGAAAGAGATCGTGATCGTTGACGAAGATGATGCCATCCCAACACTCCCAACCTGTGCTATACGGTGCCCGCAGTGTGATCATAACGTCGCGTACTGGTGGCTCAGGCAGCTCCGGTCCGCGGATGAAAGTGAAGTCCGGTTCTTCCGGTGTGTTTCCTGTTCCCACACCTGGAGAGAATACGACTGAATCAGGGCAGAATACCATCATTTCTGCCCAATCCAGAATAACATCCACTACCTCTCCTTATCTTCCCGGTGCCATGACCCGGAATACCATGTTTTTATATGATGCATGAGAACCGGATCTATCATTCTACACAATTAATCATGTCAATTTGGAGGAACCATGTCCGAGAAGCAGGTGACATTGAGCACAAAGAAGTACATGCCTGATCCTGAATACAGGAGAGAGGCATGGTGCAAGGATGCCGAGCACGCCTACCAGGGATATATCACCGATCCCGACGGATTCTGGGCACGAATAAGCCACGAACTTGAGTGGTTCCAGCCCTGGGAGACGGTGAAGGAGTGGAAGCATCCCTTTGCCCGGTGGTTCATCAATGGAAAGACCAATATAAGCTATAACTGTCTGGACCGGCATATCACCGGCCACCGGAGGAACAAGGTTGCAGTCTTCTGGCATGGCGACGATGGATCGACCAGGAGCCTGACATACTGGCAGCTTCTCCGCGAGGTTGAGCGGTTTGCAAACGGTTTGAAGAGTCTTGGGGTCGGAAAGGGCGATACCGTCTGTATCTATATGCCAAATGTCCCCGAGCAGATCATCGCCATGCTCGCCTGTGCACGTATTGGTGCGGTTCATTCGGTTGTCTTTGCCGGGTTCGGATCTGATGCCCTGCATGCACGGATCACCGGTGCCGGTGCCAAGGTCGTGATCACCGCCGATGCAAGCATCAGGCGGGGAAAGACGATACCACTCAAGCCGATCCTTGAGGAGGCGCTGATTAATGCGACAACTGTTGACCATGTCGTTGTGCTCAGGACACAGACGCCAAAAATCAGCCTCCTCTCCGACTTTGAGAGAGATTTCTATGAGCTGATGGAGGAGAGCGAAAAGAACTGTGCACCCGAATCGATGGATGCAGAAGATCCCCTCTTCATCCTGTATACCTCCGGGACAACCGGCCAGCCGAAGGGAATCGTGCATACGACCGGCGGGTACATGGTGGGTACCTACTATACATGCAAGTACGTCCTCGATATCAAGGACTCAGATGTCTACTGGTGTACAGCAGATCCTGGTTGGATCACCGGCCATTCCTATATCGTCTATGGTCCGCTCCTGATGGGGGCGACCATCTTCATCACCGAAGGTACCCCGGACTACCCGGATGCCGGAATCTGGTGGAAGTATGTCGAGAAGTATGGGATCTCCATCATGTACACCGCTCCAACAGCAATCCGGATGTTCATGCGGTTTGGTGAGGAGTACCCGAACAAATACGACCTTTCCAGCCTCCGGCTCCTCGGCTCAGTGGGAGAGCCGTTAAATCCTGAAGCCTTCGAGTGGTTCTACCATACAATCGGGAGAGGCAAACTCCCGATTGTCGATACCTGGTGGCAGACCGAGACCGGGATGCATATGATCACCACGATGATCGGAGAGCCGATGAAGCCCGGATTTGCAGGAAAGCCGATCCCGGGCGTCCTTGTTGATATCGTTGATAAGGAAGGAAATCCGGTGCCTTCGGGTATCTCAGGGCAGCTGATCATCAAGGAGCCCTGGCCTTCGATGGCGCGGATGGTGCACCAGAACGAGGAGCGATACCGGATGTACTGGAGCGGGCCTGAGAACTCCTTCATTGCAAGCGATCTGGCAGTCCGTGATGAAGAGGGGTATATCATGATCCTGGGCAGATCAGACGATCTGATCATCGTCTCCGGGCATAATATCGGAACAGCAGAGGTCGAGAGTGCACTTGTTGCGCACAAGGCTGTTGCAGAAGCGGCGGTGGTCGGGATTCCCGACGAGATGAAAGGGAACCGGATACTGGCATTTGTTCTCCTGAGGGAAGGGTTCATCGAGACCCTGAAACTGAAGCAGGATCTCCTCTATCATGTGAGGATCACCCTCGGCCCGATCGCGGTTCCCTCAGAGATCAGGGTTGTCGACTCGCTCCCAAAGACAAGGAGCGGCAAGATCATGAGACGGGTGCTCCGTGCACAGGAACTCGGAGAAGATCCAGGGGATCTCTCAACCATCGAAGAGTGACCAGATCCCTTCTATTTTTTCTGTAGTTATCCCGTAATCATTTGACATCAAACTTATATGTCGATGTGAGCAAACTCTCCGACCGGGATATCCGAGGTATCATTCGTCAATGGAAAGGAGGAAAATCAGTTCATGATCTTGCGGAGTATCATCAGGTAAGCCGGCAACGGATGTACCAGATCTTATCGGCAGAACGGCTATCCTCTCTGCCTGCGACCCCCGGGTAAAAGGGCAACCACAATCCCGTATGAGACTGAAACCCTCGTGCTTACCCTCGTGCTTACTGCGCATGACCGGTATTCTCTCGGCCCCAACCATCTTGAAAAGAAAATCGAGGAAGAATATGGCGTCCATATTCCACACAATACGATCTATCGGATCCTTCTCGCCCATGGGAGAGTGGTGATCAGCTTGAAGAAGCGAAACCAGCGGAAATGGGTTCGCTATGAGCGAGAACACTCCATGTCTCTCTGGCAGGGTGATTGGAAGATGATTACCCTGAACGGCCAGGACCGATGGCTCATCGCATTCATGGACGATTCTTCCCGTCTCATTACCTGTTATGGCGTCTTCGATCGACCAACGACTCAATACACGATACAGGTTCTCGAACAGGGGTTTTTGGAATACGGCATCCCGCGTAAAATCCTCACGGACAATGGTTCCCAATTTGTTTCAGCCAGAGAGCCGGAGACTGCAAACCACACGTTTCGGAAATTTATGGAATACCATGGGATTCGGCACATAAGAGCCAGGGTGCACCATCCTCAGACAAACGGAAAGATCGAGAGGTTCTTTGGTGAAGTCGAACGGAGAGCGATGAAATTTGGATCGGTGGAGGCAGTGGTACACTGGCAGAACGAGATCAAGCCGCATAGAAGTCTCGAATACGGTGAACCGGCACACGCCCTCTTCTATCGATTGCCACCAGAGCGGGTTCTGGGATACGCACAGAGGTGGATGTATGCGGAAGATTGATGGTGTAAAATTAATTCAGGATACCGCACCTTCTAAGTTTTCAGAATAGTTTATATAGTGAATAGTAATAGTTATAAACATGACATTCAATCCCGAGGATTCGCTCAAGATTGAAAATATCGTAGCATCCGCCAAGGTTACTGAATCTCTCGATCTCCCCTCACTCGCTGCCGAGATAAAGGGTGCTGAATATAACAAGAAAAGGTTTCCCGGCGTTGTTCTGAGAATGCAGGATCCAAAGATCGCAGCACTGGTCTTTGGATCAGGGAAGGTTGTCCTGACAGGTGCAAAAAGTATCGAGAGCTTAAATCGCGGACTTGAGATCCTCGGGGGACTGCTCAGGGATCTCAAGATCGATATACCGGACGAACTGACCTACAAGATCCAGAATATTGTCACTTCCGCCGATCTGGGGACGCCAATCAACCTGAATAAGATTGCTGTTGGCTTCAATCTTGACCGGATTGAATATGAGCCCGAACAGTTCCCCGGCCTCGTCTACCGGCTTGAAGAGCCAAAGGTCGTTGTTCTCCTCTTTGGATCAGGGAAACTGATCATCACCGGCGGAAAAGTACCTGAGGATGCACAGGGTGCGGTGAAGAAGATCATAAACGATCTCTCGAATCTCGGGATGCTCTGAATATAGTAAATAACCTTTCTTTTCTCTTGCTCCAAAGAACATTCAGTAATCTGAATGGAAGCCCTTTTATATTATAGATAATAAATAATGGTTATGAGGAGAAAATAACATGGATAACGGAAATTTCGGAACGTTAACACCAAAACAGGAAGAGCTTGTCAGTCTTTTGAATGGGATCGGGATGAAGAGAAATGTCGCAAAAGTACTTGTCTTTCTCTCTGAACTCCCTGAAGCCAGCTCACGTGAGATCGAGCGGGGCACGGATCTCAGGCAGCCTGAAGTGAGCATCGCGATGCGGGACTTAAAAGAGCATGAATGGGTCAACTGCCGGGAGAGCAAGACCGAAAATAAAGGGCGCCCGGTTAAGATCTACTCTATTGCCCTTGGACTGGCTGAGATAACCAATATCCTGGAAGAGAAGAAACGCCAGGAAGCTGAGAGCCAGATATCAATGATCAACCGGATGCGCGAGTGCATCGAATCCTGATATTACTTTTTTCCAACCATCAGCTCTGTCTTATCCGTATATCGTGTGAACAGCCCTGATTCTACAATCCCCGGGATAGCTGCCAGCTTCATCTCAAGCTCCTCCGGCGAGGGTATATCCGCGAATCTGCAGTCGATGATCAGGTTCCCGTTATCTGAGATGACGGGGCCGTCTTTTCCCGAGCCGGTTCTGATCTCCCCTGATCCCCCGAGATCGACGATCCTCCTGAGTACCGAGGTACATGCAAATGAGAGCACCTCGACTGGAACGTTGCCGCTGAGATGAGTGACGCACTTCGACTCGTCAACGATGACAAGAAACGTCTCTGCAGCATCCACAACGCACTTCTCCCGGAGATGGGCGCCGCCACGGCCTTTGATCATCCGCAGCTGTGGATCGACCTGATCCGCACCATCGATTGCCAGATCGAGGCGTGGGTGTGCATCAAGGGATGTGAGTGGAATCTCCATCTCAACAGCCCTGTAGGCTGTCTGGTAGGAGGTTGGCACTCCGAGAATGGTCAGTTTCTCCTCATACATCCTCTGCTGCAACCGCTCCATTGCATACAGCACTGTTGAGCCGGTGCCGATCCCGATAATATCACCGTCACGGACACGTTCTGCTGCCCTGTATCCGGCCTCCTGTTTGGCGCTATCCATATGATCTGGTATGATTGAAAGGGGTATGTAGCTTTGTATCCGGCAATATTATGACCTGAACTGCCGCCGTACCCCGTCAAATGCGGCCGGGGCGGTGCAGTCCAGTGTTACAGGAGTGATAGAGATCCTCCCCTCACGTACCGCATGGACATCGGTTCCTTCTTCGGCATCCTCAACAATGGGCCCATCAATCCAGTAATATGGTCTCCCTCTCGGATCGAACCGCTCCTCGACTCCCGTATGGAAGAGTTTATGGGCAAGCCGGGTCACCTCATACCCGCCATGGATCTCAGACGGGATATTCACATTCAGGACATTGCAATGTTCCGGGAATCCCTGATCGAAGATCCGGGTACAGACATCCGTGACGATATGACCGATGGAATCATCTTCAAGAAGAGCAGAACGTGGATCATCGAACTTCATACCCTGATCGTTCACCTGGAGGGAGAATGCAACAGCAGGCGTTCCCTGGTTCGAAGCCTCAAGCGCAGCACCCACAGTGCCAGAGGTCATAATCGATTCAAAACTGAGATTCTCCCCGATATTGATCCCGGAGACGACGAGATCGGGTTTCAGCCTGAGGGCATAGAGGCCGATGATCACCGCGTCTGTCGGCTTTCCATCAACCGCATAGGCAGGGGAGCCATTGATATTCACCTTATGGATCCGGATCGGCTCAAAGATAGAGATAGATCTCCCCACCGCGCTCTGCTGGGTGGAGGGGGCAACGACGGTAACATCGGCAATTTCTGAGAGGGCTGAATATGCAGCCCATATCCCGGCTGATGAGACACCATCGTCGTTTGTCAGCAGGACAGTTGGTTTCATGGTAATGAGTCGTCCCCATAGAGAGAAATACCCTCGTATCGGCAAACCTCTTCTCTGCATGGGATCAACATATTTTGTATGAACGTGCTCCTCGCAGAGTATACACTCCACCATGATCCAAGTCTTGCCCCTGAAGGCGAAGCGATGCTGAAGACGCTGAAGCAGAGTTTTGAACGTCTCGGGTATAGTGTGGCATCTCCCGGAGAAGGGGATTTTGGGGAAGAGATCGAACGTATCGCCCCGGATTGCAGGTACGGGCTTGTGATCGCACCCGATCACCTCCTCGCAGGGTTCACACGCAGGATGGAGGGGATCACCCATAATGTCGGGACAGACAGTACCAATGCAGCTGTCTGTGCCAACAAACGGCTTACAGCCCGCATTCTTGCAGAACATGGCATTGATGTCCCACAGGAAGTATCAGCCGGAATGCGGGTGATCAAGCCGGTTCGGGGATCCGGATCAATCAATGTCAGGATCAGTGATGAAGAGCCGGGGGAAGGCGAGTTTGGCCAGGAGATCCTCACAGGCGATCACCTCTCTGTCTCGGTGATCGGATCCCGTGTCGTCGGTGATGTATGCAGTTTCTATAGTGGGGCACCGCCGTTTGTTCTTGCTATCAACCGGCAGGAGATAGAGAATAATGACGGCAGGATCACCTACCTCGGCGGCGAGACGCCGGTGGAACACCCCCGTGCAGATGAGATCAGGAAGATTGCACAGAAGGTTGTGACTATTCTTGGCTGCCAGGGGTACATCGGGATCGATCTGATTGTCGGAGACCGGATCACCGTCATCGATGTGAATCCCCGGATCACGACAAGCCTTATAGGAATAGCTGCGGTGATGGAAGAGGAGATTGCAGACCTTCTGATCAAGGCATCCGAGGGGATTGAGCCGGAGCCGGTTCACCTGAATGGAACTGCACACTTTGATACACATGGTGGGATTATAAGGCAATGATCGGGATCGATATCGGAGGGGCAAATACCAAGATCGTTTGTGAAGACGAGGTGATCATCCGGTACTGCCCGCTCTGGAAAGAGTCGCCGATCACAGAGATGCTCTCGGAGTTTGACGGCGATGCTGCTGTCGTGATGAGCGGGGAGCTTGCAGACTGTTTTTATTCGAAGGCTGAGGGGGTTTCTTTCATCGTCAACGCGGTGCTCGATGTGCTTCCGGAGGCACAGTTTTATGGTACAGACGGACGGTTCCATACCAAAGCGGTGCCTGAACTTGCCGCTGCAAACTGGCTTGCATCTGCCGATCTCCTCAGGGAGCGGTATTCTGATTCGGTGTTGATCGATTTTGGGAGCACCACCACCGACATCATACCGCTCTCCCCCTTTGACGAGCTGCTGGGGCATACGGATCTCACCCGTCTCAGGAAGGGCCATCTCATCTACTGCGGGATGCTCAGGACACCAGTTGCCTCGCTCCTCCGTTCTGTGATAATTGATGAAGAAGAGACGCCACTCTCAACCGAGTACTTTGCATCTGCCGGGGATGCACACCTCGTCCTCGGCCATATCACCCCCGGAGAGTATACGGTTCCGACACCTGATGGAAAAGAGGTGACCCGTGATCTGAGCCTTGCACGGCTTGCTCGATCTGTCTGTGCGGATCTGGATGAGATCGGTGAGGCGGGGGCGGTCACGATCGCTGAGGCCTTCTGGGACGCCCAGAAAAGCCTCATCGAAGGATCGCTGATCCAGATCGGAGATCGGCCGCTGCTTGCGGGCGGGATCGGGTCGCGTCTTCTCCGGAGCACCTTAGGAGGAACCGATCTCTTTGATGAGATCGGGCACTTTGCAGACGCACTCCCGGCATATGCAGTACGGGAGGTGGCAGAACGAAACGGTATCTGATCCCGATCCTTCTCCTATTGGGTTCAGTTGCGATCACGGCACTCTCATTCTTCTTCGGATACCCGTTCTTCTTCCTGTTTCTATTCTTCCCCCTCTTCTTTCTCAGGCGGCGGGGAACGAGGAAGTGTCCGGTCTGCGGGTGGGAGGCGAAGGGCGGCGAGCAGTTCTGTCCCTTCGATGGAACCCCCCTTGGCGATGAGTCCTGATAACCAGATGATCCGATCCGGGATCGGGATGCCATACATATCAGTGGAATGTACAGAGAAGCGGGTTGCATAGTTTCTGACTGTGCCCCGATCGATCCTGATACCAAGCGCCTCCAGGATACGTGCTGTCCTGTGAAATGGCTGTTTCTGCGAGATTGAAGTTGCGAGATCGACAATTATTGCACCATGACGTGTATCAGGATAGAATGGCTCATCTGCATACCAGAGCCGCCCGCAACCACTACACCGGTACCGTGCCACCTTCACAAAAACCGGTCTTGTGGCTTCATCATCAAGAAGGGTTGCGAACCGTTTCTTTTTGAGATCGTGTCTTCGAAGAGAGGAGGCACAGATACTGCATTGAGAGGGGATCTCCGTGAATTCAACTCCATCAAAGAGGATGACCGCTGACCTGATCATCTCCGATAAGAAGGGAGGGATCATCTGTCTTCGAACCATCTGCAACTCACGTACCAAAGCATTGGGCACGTAGGTAGATAATATCTCTTATCTGTGGGAGGTAATCTGCGCGCAAGCGAAAATATGCTTAAAATGGGGATCGGAATGATCGAAATCAGATAGGTGAACAGTACGGAGTATAAACAAAATGGTTAAATTTTTCAATATAATCCACTGCATTATTTAAAGTTTGCCCAAAATCGGCAATTTGATTCGTTCAAATAAAAACAGCTACCAGAAACTATTTAGAAATGTTTTAATATCTTACTTTAAAATCATCAACTATGCCTATTCCGAAATGATCAATTCATTTCGGGTGATAGGTGGGACATTACAAAAGAGGTGTGTAGAAAAATGACATTTCATCCTCCAGTGCAGATTGTTGCCAAGGCCGGCGATTCAGGCAAGTATAAGGTAGGCCTGCCCGCCTGGAACATGGTGCTTCGTGGCTTTATGGCCGGGGCATATATTGCAATGGGAGCTGGCCTTGCCACAATTTGTGGTACAGGCGTAGCAGATTCCCTTGGAACAGGATTCGCCGCACTCATTCGCGGTGCTGTCTTCCCAGTCGGACTTATTATCATCGTTTTAACAGGTGCAGAACTGTTCACAGGCGACGCAATGCTCGCTCCAATGGCTGCTTTTATCCATAAGATCAGTTGGATGCAGATCCTGAATCTCTGGGTCTGGGTCTATGTAGGTAACTTCATTGGATCAGTTATCTATGCATACATAATGGCATACGGCCCGTACACAAGCTGGGATGCAGCTGGTGCAGTCACCGTAAACGCCTTCGGTATGACGGCATTAGGTATAGCAAAAGGAAAGGTATCCTATGTCGGAGGAGCCGCGATGTGGTCGCTCTTCCTGAAGGCTATCGGTTGTAACTGGCTCGTCAACCTGGCTGTGCTGCTCGGTATCTGTGCAGATGACCTTATCGGCAAGTTCTTCGGTATCTGGTTCCCGATCATGGCCTTCGTCTCAAGCGGGCTTGAACACAGTGTCGCGAATATGATGTTCATCCCTGCAGGGATATTCATAAACGGGTTCCTGGCAGGTACACCACAGTATGTTGCAGAACTGAACTGGGTCACCATGTGGACGAACAACGTCATATTGGTCACAATAGGCAACATTGTCGGTGGTTTACTCTTTGTTGGTGTCATCTACTGGGTAGCCTTCCGCAAAGAGATCGCTGCTCTGAAGTAAGTACTGGTAGTGTTATCACATGAAGATTGGAAACATTGAGGTGAAGTTAACAGTCGTCCATGTGGGCGTTTTTCTCTTCTTCACCTGTGTTATCCTCTTCTTATTTCTTTCAACAAGGGACTGGACGATGCTTCTATGGGGCATCCCAACAGTGCTTCTCATTCTGACGATTCCACTTTTCATGAACTACATGAGTCAGAGTCAGTACAGAGCTATGAAACCGATGTATGAGGCTGAGGCGAAGACGATTCGGGCAAATCAGCTCACCGATGCGATGATGGGAAAACCCATCCGCTTTGAGGGTGTCATTGAACGAGTCCATTTCAAATTCTTAAACAGACCTCAGTACATCATCGCCGATAGAACCGGAGAGGCATCTGTGAAGATGTTCACATCACCTGAGGAAGATGTTGGAAAAGGGGATATCGTCGAGGTTCTTGGATCGGTTATGCGCCGGTACATCATAACCGGAGATCCGGTCATCAATTGTGTTTCTATCCGAAAGAAGGTGAAGGAAACACAGGCTGAACCGGAGAAAAAAGAGAAGAAAAAGAGATAATCTACAAAAAACTATCCTTCAGGCCATCCCTGATCGGGTTGGTCTTCTTCATATCATCCTGTTTAATATATCCATCAAACGCATGGATCCGGCAGCTGATCGGGAACGGGACCGAGAGGGTGCTGATCACCGCTTCTCCCCGCTCCAGTGTCTGGATCTCGCCATCCAGCGGGGTTAGATCCTGTTTTGCACTCGATGCGATCATCTGTCGATCGGTTTTATCAGAGAGGCCGAGGACGACATAGGTGTTGATCTGGGCGAGGATCCTGGGATCGATATTCTTCGGCTGCTGGGTGATTATGCAGAGCCCAATCCCAAACTTCCTGCCTTCCATCGCACATTCGCGGAAGACGGCGGTTCCCCTGCCGGGTCCAAGCACCCGCTGCGCCTCTTCAATCGCGATTAAGATCTGGCCTGCCGGCTCGGTTTCATCTGCCCCAAACCCATCATTCCTCCGTTCATTCAGAAATGTCCGTGTGAGGAGGGAGAGGATGAAGAGCTCGGACTGTTCACGCATGCCGGGGATATCAATCAAGACCACCTTCTGATCTTCGAGGGCTCTCCTGATGCCATTGAGGGAGGAGCCGGATCTCCTGAAGAAGGGGTTGTGGCGTGTCAGGATCTCAAGTTTCCGCTTGATGGATCTGAGGGAGGCTTCATGGAACTCCTTTAAACGGCGGGCAAGCTGTGGGTTGGTCCCGGCATAGCCATCATACCAGTCCTCGGTAAAGTCGGTTGCGCAGAAGAAGTCGATCAGGACTGAGCCGGAGATGTCGCTCACCGTCTCCAGGATCTCACTCTGCGCCTCCGAGAACTCGAATATCGGATAGAGATCAGATGGCCTGAAATCATCGTAGGCGATGCTCAGGGTGGATGCCCCGTACCGTTTGATCGCCTGCTCATCCCGTGTCGAGAAGATCGCAAGGCCGCCTCTTCCATCCCTATAATGGATGAGGCCGGGATTCTCCCCGCTTCCAGGAGCTGCCCTTCCTTTGAGGTATTCACCATGCGGATCCACCATCAGGAGTCCGAATGGCTGCTCTTTCATGCAGGATGCCGAGAAGACCTTCATGAAGTTGCTCTTCCCCATGCCGGTGGTTGCAAAGACACCCATATGCTGGTTTAAGTCATCCGCCCGAAGCCCGACTTTTGCAGTTTTAATGGTGCCTGTTCCATTCCTGACAAGCCCGACCTCGATCTTCCCCATGTACTGCTCCAGAAAGGCAAAATCCTCCTCTTCTGCGATCCTGACACTGGAGAATTTGGTGGGGACGGTCTTTGGGCGGCGGAAATTTCCATTCTGATCAAGATAGCCAAGCGGGGTTGCTTCGAGGAGGAGGAAGACATCCTCACCGAGGTTATAGAAATGAGAGGTGTGGGGCCTTGTATCCCAGTTGGCATCGGCAAAATTGCTCGCATGCTGCATGCCGGTCACTTTTGCATAGAAGGTGAACTGCTTCTGGCTGTCATGGATTGCGAGCAGATCACCTAAAAAGATCTCGCTTGTATAGGGGACCGCACACCGGTAGTTTGAGACCGTCTGGCCTATCAGGCGGAATTTTGCCGCATCATTGGTATCAATATCGATTAAGTTCGTCATGGTAATCTCCAAGGATCTCTTCATATCCATCGTAATTGATCGACTGGGTCGAACATCCGGCGATGATATCATGTCTGATCCGCTGTACCTGATCAGATCGGATCACCACCTGCCGGTGGGCATCCATCAGGGGGTAGGGATACCCGACCACCCGGCCATCCCCGGAATAGGAGGCAAGTGCCGAAAAGACGGCGGCAACCTCTTCTCCGGAATAGCTGTCCGGCATCGTGACCAGAAACGCCCGCTTCGATCGGGGGTGGAGGCAGGCAACATAGCCCTCCTCCACCTTCAGGTACCAGGGCGGCGAAACGCCGAGCTCTCCTGCGGCCTTGATCGCCGCCGGGACAACCGGGTGTACCCCGTCCCAGGTGGCGCCTGCGTTCTTCGTGACGGCGGCAAGGAGGAGGCCGCGTTCCCGGCAGGTGCTCTGAATCTCCGCGAGGATCGCGGTGTGTGAGGGGTGTTCCGCATAGAGTGCGCCGTCAAGGAGGAGGAGGGTGCCGGGTTTTGATTCACGGGCTGCTATCATGGCGAGGCCGTACTCGATGGTGTCGCGGAAGGCCGCCTCTGCTGCAAGCGTATTTCCTGTTTCAAGACCCGCATCAGGGGCCCGTCCGAAGTACTCGGAATAGAGTTCGGTATAATCCTCATCCTGCCCTTCGCCTATCCTGAAGATCCGCCATGACGAGAGCCTGAGACTGCTCCTCTCCTGGTATTCATAGGCGGCCATCGCGCCCCGGCAGACGATCAGGTTGAAGAAAGGGGTTGAATAGACGGTCGCATTGCTTCCGTCAATTGCGGTGACCGGCCGATCTGCTGCAGGTTCGATCGGGATGAAGTCGGTTCTCTGTATATTCTGTGCAGAGAGGAATGACTCGCAATCTCCTTCTCCACGCCGCCGCCTGATCTCGGCGACCACCCGGACCAGATCCTGTATATAGGTGCCGTTCACTGCTCCACCTCGACTGCGAGACTGGTGAGATCGGGCTGTTCTTCCACCCTGATGACGGTCCGGCATTCCTCCTGCACCCCTTCAATATGGGAGATCAACAGGATCTGTGGGAAGTAGGGCTCCTGTTTCCTGAGAGCTCTCACCAGGTTCCTCCTCCGCTCCTCGTCCTGGCTCCCGAAGATCTCGTCAAAGATCAGGACGGTTGCATCCCGGATACGATGGGTTGCCGCGATATGGCGGGAGAGGGCTATCCTGAGTGCGACGGCGATATCGTCCTGTTCCCCGCCTGAGAACCGGGATGCCGGGTAATCATCGCCTGCCTCATGTACCCGGATCGAGAAGTCGTCATCGATGGTGACATACTCATACCGCCCATCGGTGATGAGAGAGAGGATCTCCCCCACCTCGCCCTCGATCCGGCCCCGGACAGAGCCGATTAAGTGGTCGGCAAACTGTTTCATGATAACACCGGTTGTTTCAAGAAGGGCTTTCTCAGAGAGGAGAACTGCCTGTTCCTTCTCATATGCCGCTGCTTTTGCGAGGGATTCCCTGATCCTCTCCCTTTTTACCCGGACACCAGCCAGAAGACCGGTGATCTCGCGTATCCGGGCATCGCAGCCCTTCTTCTCTTCCTGAAGCGAGGCTGATCTCTGACGGATCAGGTCAAGTTCCTGCGGCAACGATCCATACCCTGCAATCTTCTCTTCGATCGTCGCGATCGCGGTCTCTTCATGGGACTTCTCTTCAGAGATCCGCCTGATATCAGCCTCAATGAACGGTATCCGCTCGATCTTTCCTTTCAGGGAGAGGTACCGGTCATGGTTCTCTGTTGCTGTTGCCAGCTCTTCCTCGGCTTTCTGGTACTGCGCCTCATCAAAGCCGAGGGTTCTGATCTCTTCCTCAATCAAAGCAGACTGCTGGCGTATCTGTGTAATCTCTTCTGTTTCTCCCTTGAGATTCTCTTCGATCGTCTCCCTCCCACGGGCAACAACCGAGGCTTCGCGGAACTCCTCATAGAGGGGATCGAGTGTCCTGAGAAGAGAGTCGATCTCACGGAGGGCATCTTCAGAATACCCTGATTGTTCACGGAGTTGTGATACTTCCTCCTTCCGTGAGAAGAGAGTCTCGGCACGGTCAGCAAGCGTCTTCTCTTCCGCATCAATTGCGGGCATTCGTCTGAGTGCTCCTGCAATCTCATCCCTCTTCCGGGTAAGGGAGTGGAACTCCTCGACCTGCCGGTTGATCTCATCACACCCGATATCAGGAAGCGCCAGTTGGGCGACTGCCTCCCTTTTTTCAAGCACGAGTGAGGCGAGGCGCTCCATCTCTTTCGTCCGTTCCTGTATCCGCGCCTCGATCCCGGCGAGGTTTCGTTCTGCTTCCATACAGCGGGTGATCTGATCCTCTCTCTCTTTGATCGCGCTATCCGTCTCCCTGAGCCGTACTTCGCATGAGGCGAGCCTCTCTCTCTTCGATTCGATATCAGATGCGAGGGCTGCAATCTCATCGAGGAGGAGGGTGCGGGCATCCTCATACCGTTCCTTCAGGGGCTGGCCGCAGGTCGGGCAGCTGCTCTCCTCCCCGGCAGCGTCGAGTTCCGCAAGATGACGTTCTGCTTCACTTCGGGTAGTCTCTGCATGGGCAATCACGGATCTGAGGGTGGCAATCTCGCCACGGATCAGATCGGCACTCTTCCGGGCTGCGGCCAATTCTCTCGCTGCCTCCTCCTTCATCTCCACCTGAGAGGTAAAAGGCGCCGCTTTTTCGTGCAAAGCCCTGATATCTGCATCAATTCCCGGGATCTGATCCTGCAGGAGCCGGCACTCCTTCTTCAGCCGTTCACCCTCAAGGAAACGCTCCCTGAGTGCGAGGATGCCGTTTTTGGTGTTGATCTCATCGTTGATTTGGGTACATTCAACCTCGAGTGCCGCGAGCCCTGCCCGCTCATCCCTGAGGGCCTGCACCTGCTCCTTCAGCACCCGGATCTCGGATTCAAGCGAGGCGAGCTCCTTTCCGGTGCGATAATAGACCTCCTGCGCCTCTTCAAGTGAACGGCGGCGGGCAAGCAGCCGATCCCGTTCTGCCGGGATATCGGCAAGACGTGACAGGACGGCTTCTGCATCCCTCGCACGGGTGAGCTGCTCAAGAAGCCGTGCCTGCGAACGCGAAAGCTCAAGAAGCCGTGCATTGGCTTCATTGAGGCGGGTTATCGCATCCCTGTGCACCTCCCGTGCCTTCCGAAGCGCAAGAGCAGAGGTTTTGATCTCGTCATAGCGGGCCTCCTGCACCTTCGCTGCCTCGAAGCAAACGAGATCATCCCTGAGCAAAGAGAGTTCTTTCTCTGCTTCCTCAAGCTGGCGGCTGAGTTTCAGAAGCGCCTCCTGTCTTCCCGATCGGTCTGATGAGAGTAGAGAGAGCTCCTGCATCTTCTGCTGGAGTGCCTCTTTCTTCGCGGTGTTCTCAGTCTCTGCGAGCTGGAGCGCCTCGAGTGCGGTTGTTGCTTCGGCAAGGGCGGCGGTATACTCCTTCTCCTTCTCCTCCTCCGCAATGTCAATTTTCTGTAAATGATCAGAATCGATCTCCGCAAGTCTCCCCGTGAGGGTTGCGATCCGATCTTCAAGTCCCCGGATCTCTGTCCTGATCGCCTCCCATGATGCATCACGAATCCGCTCGATCCCAAGCGCCCGCATGAACCAGCGTTTCCGTTCGACAGGATTCTTATCGAGAAGCGCTAACAGATCCCGCTGTGGTGCATAGATTGTTGTCCTGAAATCAGATGGCCCCATCCTTAAAATCTGCTGCACGGCTTCCCTGACGGGACTGACGCCGGTTGCAATAAGCCGACCGTCCCCGAAATTGAGCTGCGCATCATGATGGGTCGACTGGCCTTTCCGAAATGACCGGACGATCGTGTAGTCTTCCCCGCCTGTCTGGAAGGAGAGCCGGACCTCGCATTTCTCTTTTGGCCCTGCTCCGGCAAAAACCACGTACTCCCCATCGATCCCCGAGCCGGATATCCCGTAGAGAGCAAAGACGATCGCCTCCATGATCGTACTCTTCCCGGATCCATTGCTCCCGACGATGGCGGTGATTCCGTCTTTGAAGGTGAAGTTCTGATCACGGTACCGCTTGAAGTTCTTCAGTGTAAGCGTGTCAAGGATCATTCGGTATCCGCCTCCTCCACAATCGAGGAGAGGATCCCTGATCCCTTCCCGAGGATGAATGATTCGGTCTTCTCCGGGAGCCCCCGGCCTTTCACAAAGGCGATGAATTCTTCCTGGATATTAAAGGTAGAATCGAGTTGTCTCCGTTCCGGTACAATCTCACCGGGGGAGAGGGTTTTGATCCGGAGATCAAGCACCTGTTCCCGTATGCGTGCCATCTCCCGGCCGGAGAGGGCACGGGCCGTCTCCTTTCTGATCCCCTCCAGGGTGATCTGTGCCATCGGTGGAGTGTGGGAGGAGATCGCCTCTATCCGCGACTCGATCTCTCCGATGATCTCACCTGCAGCCATATCCTCTGTCAGCAGGGAGCCGAGATCGATCATCGGGGTCTTTGGGAGGGGGAGGGGCTCTACTGTCCTCCGCGAGGTATCGACAGAGAGGCCGCCTTTCTTCTCATATATCTCGCCATAGGTGAGGTGCTCGATTGAGCCCGAGTACCAGGCATGGGGTCCCACCTGGCTCTGGTTATGGTAATGGCCAAGGGCGATGTAGTCGAAGTCGGCGGTCGTCATGGTGGAGTCGATCTCATGTTCTGCAACCGTTGCCAGCCGCTTATCGGTGATGCTGCTCGCAAGCCCGTGGGTGACCAGCACGTTGTTGTGTGCGGGTGAGCGTTCGACCTCGTTGTATGCCTCCCGGTACTGATCAGGGTTGAGCATGTTTGGGATCAGGTGGAAGACTGTATCCCCGACCTCGACAGGCTCATACCGAAACCGGTATGCCATATGGACGATGGCGGAGTGATATTCAAAGAGGGAGAATGGCGCGCGGGTATACCTTGTCTTTGGGATACTGTGGTTACCTGCGATCATGATCAGGGGGATACCGGCATCCGAGAGGCGTTCCAGCGCCTCAAATGCGGTGACATAGCCTTGTGTCCGCGGCTTCACCGAGTCGAAGAGATCTCCCGCGTGAAGGAGGGCATCCGGCCGTTTCCTGCAGATCTCCTCAATTGATGCAAGAAAATTCTGATAAATCTGCGTTTCACGGAGATTCATGCCGGTCTCCGGATCAACCCGGGAGAAGGCGGCGACACCGAGGTGGGTATCGGCGATATGGATGATCTTCATTGATCGTATCTTCAACCTCCAGGGAATTAAGTGCTGGGAGTGGGGGGTGAAAGTAAAAGGGAAGGCGGCACAATGATCCTGTACCATGTCACAACGTGCAACTGATGCACTCTTTCAGTCACTCTTCCTCCTGACGGATATCAGGGTGATGCTCCGGGAGGCAGCACCCCTCCATCAGCTCAGTGCTGAAGAGAAGGAAAAAGCCGCGAAACTGCTGAAAAGTGTACGGCGCCAGGTCGATATCCTTGAAGAGGAGCTGATCTGAGATGCGGTGTGCAGGTGACATCGAAGCCCGGCAGGTGGACGAGACCGCAATCAACATCGATCCGATCCAGGTCGGCGGGCGGCTCACGGCTGATGCGATGAAGGCGGTGATCGCATACGGCGACGGCTATTCGGTCTGTGACAACTGCCGCAAGCCCTTCCGGCTCGACTATATCAAGAAGCCCCCGATTGCAGACTTCCATGCCGATCTCGCCTCCTGGCTTGAGATGGATGCCTGCCGGGTTGTTCCGGGTGCACGGCGGGGGTTCCAGGCGGTCTGCCAGGGGATGGTGCAGAAGGGCGATCCGGTGATCCTGACCGCACTCTCCCACTATACCGAGTTCATGGCCATCGAGTCGGTGGGGGCAGTACCGCGGGAGATCCCAAAGGATAGGAAGAACCATATCACCCCCGATGCCGCAGCCGAGACGATCGAGCGTGTTATAAAAACAGATGGGAAGGCACCGGCACTCCTCTTTGTCGAGGGGGTGGACTACCAGTTCGGAAACCACCATGACATCAGGGGAATCGCAAAAGTTGCCCACAGCTACGATATCCCGGTCCTCTATAATGGCGCGTATACGGTCGGCATCCTCCCGGTATCAGGAAGAGATCTCGGGGTGGATTTTGTGATCGGATCGGGCCACAAATCGATGGCGGCACCGGCACCCTCCGGCCTCGTTGCAACAACTGAAGAGTATGCCGGGACGATCTTTGCCACCACTGCGGTGAAAGGGGATCAGACCGGCAGGACATTTGGGATCAAGGAGGTTGCGATGATGGGCTGCACCCTGATGGGCGTGACCGTGATGGGGATGATGGCCTCGTTCCCCCATGTGAAGGAGCGGGTGCTTGCCTGGGATGAGGAGCTTGCAAAGAGCAGGGTGATCATTGATGCGCTCCTCGCAATCGAAGGGACCAGGATCCTCTCGGATATGCCACGGGGGCATACCCTGACCAGGATCGATACGCGTGAGTCATTTGACAGAGTGGCGGAGACCCATAAGAAACGCGGCTTCTTCTTCACGAGTGCACTTGGAAAGAGAGGTATTGCCGGGGTGATTCCCGGAGCGACCAGGGTCTGGAAGTTTAATACCTATGGGATGACAAAGGCACAGGCCGGGTACACCGCATCTGTCTTCCTCGATATCGCACGCGAGAACGGCTTGGCCGTCAATGACTAAAACCGGAGAGCGCGGTTTTTGTGACTGCGCTTTCCACTGCTTTTTGTATCAGATCATCCATCGGGAGCTTCGCCTCCTCTTCTTCGACCTGGTGAATCGTCGCGGCGGTGGCGGGCTTCTTCGGCACCATCCGGCAGGCGTGATCGCCGGGCCTGGCGATGAAGGTACCGATCTTCTTTCCGAGGATGACGATCTCCTCCTTGTCATAGGTGATGAGAGGGCGAAGCACCGGGAGCGTGGCAACCGGGGTTACGGTCGCCAGGTTCTCGAGTGTCTGTGATGCGACCTGCCCGAGATTATCCCCGTTCACAATGGCTGAGCAGTGGTACTCTTCTCCGATCCGGCTTGCGACCCGGTGCATGAACCGTTTGCAGAGGATACAGCGAAACCGCGGTTCCTTCAATGTGAACAGTGCCGAGAAGAACGGCTCCATATCTACCTCGATGATCGGGATCGGATTTCCCATGCAGTGTGTCGAGAGCGTCTCCGCATGCCGAACTGCATCATCCCGCGTGGCGGCACCGGCATACCTCCCGCCATTCATATGGAGGAGGATGAGCTCGGTTCCCCTGCGCATCATCAGCCACGCGGCAACCGGCGAATCGATCCCGGCTGAGATGAGGCAGATTGCTCTTCCCTGTGTGCCGAGCGGCAGGCCGCCCGGGCCGGGAGAGAATGAGTCGGTGATAAATCCCCCGTAATGGCGGGCTTCCACAAAGACCTCGTACTCCGGGTTCGTGAGATCGACGGTAAAGTCCGGGTAGGCATCCAGGATCTCTGATCCAACAAATGCCCCGAGCTCCTGGCTGGTGAAGCCCTTGACCGCCTCCCGGCGTGCCCGGACTGCAAATGAGCCATTCCGCCTGCCTGATCTGCTCACCTGCTCCACAGCGGCAGCTGCAATCGCCTCCATCGTCGGTTCTGTCCGGGTGACGACCGAGGTATCCACGACACCAAAGACACGGGCGGCAACTGCTGCGCTCACTGGATCGTCGCAGTTGATGTAGAGCCTTCCCCGGTGCTCCTCCATTGTGTGGCTGAGCCCTGCCGCTTCAAGTGCCCGTCCGATGTTCCTGGTGAGAATCCTGATATAGTGATGCATCACTGATTCACTCTTCAGGAAGAGCTCCCCGTACCGTACCATCACCTGCTGCTGCATAGGTACCTGATTGGACCCAATAGGAGATGAGAGAAGCGGTAACATCTTTAAGATTCAGGTGAGATGGTACATGAAATGGCGCGGAAGAAGAGTGAAACAAAGAAAGAAGAGCCGATGAAGCTATTCTATATCTTCTATAATCAGGAACGATGGGATAACTGGCTTACAACGCTTGCTGACGCAGACTTCGAGGGCGATGGCGAGGAGATGCCGGAAGGCTTCCGGATGCTCGAGAACTTCAGCGAGGATATCACGCTCGCTGTCCTGAAGATCATCAAGCTCTGGCAGAACGAGCGGATCAGCCTTGCGGATGCCGAGCAGAAGCTCGCTGAAGTAGAGGCGATTGTGATGGGATCGGTTCCGGAGGATGAGCTTGGCGAGATCATCGGATCAGTTCAGATCGCGATGATGGTCGTCTTCGCCTCATGCAGAAATTTCCTTGCAGGCGCAACTGACGCAGATATCAAGGCCCTGGTGAAAGATGGGAGGAAAGTAGCAGACAAGGATCCCGAAGAGACACTCAGGATTGCAGCTGAGATCGGATCTGCCGTCATCGGCGGTGCTGCCTGCTGTGCACGGTACGTGAAGGATACAGATGACCCGACGATCTTTGACGAGTGGCTTGCGGCTGTCGAGAAGATGGGCGAGGCGATGAAGTCTTTAAAGAAGTTCGATGAAGAAGTCGGAGAGACCTGAGTGATCGCGAGCAAAGCAAGGCTCCGTGCGGTCCGCAAGATCCAGCGGGTCGCCGGGTACCGCCTGCCTGATTTCGCCTTCCATGGTGCGAACCTGGAGATGATCGATGGTGGGATCAACTACGAGCAGCTCGATTCCACCCTGAGGGAACAGCTCCTCCGGTTCCAGAGGGATTTCCTTGACTGCAAGTGCAAGGGGAGGCCGCTCTGCGGATGCCCGGAGCAGAAGTTCGTCCTCATGCTCATCGAGCTCCGTACGCTGGGGCTCGATCACCGCGAGATCCATGCCCATCTCCTTGACGAGTACGGGATCGACCTCTTCCCAGCCGATATCCTCTCATTCCTCGAAGACGCCGTCCACCGGCTCGAAGCGATCCGGAGGGTCGCCGAGCTCGAGGGGCAGCATGAGCTGGCGAAGAAGACGGAGGCGGCGATTAAGGGGATAGAGCAGTAGGGTTTTTATTTTAACCTGCCCCCAATCCTCCAGTACACCTTTGTATCTCTGTTACTCTCCAATATCCCCGGCATTCGGCGAAATCGATCTGGCAAGCCAGGCAAATGCCCCCAATGCCGCGACCTGCATCAGGATGAGGTATCCGATCAGAATCCCGATATCGAACTCATAGAGCAGGCCAACGATGATGCTCCCGATGAACCAGCCGCCCCCATAGAGTGTGTTGAAGATCCCATACGCGGTTCCCCTTTTTGAAAGAGAGGTGAGATCTGCAAGAGCCGCCCTGAGAATGGTCTCCTGCGATCCCATCGAGAGACCCCACAGAATGACCGCAACAAGGGCAAACAGATAGTGTGAGGAGAATACCAGAAGTGCGATCGGGATATTGACTAGCGGGATGACAACCAGTACGGCAAGGCCAATCCTATCATAGAGAACACCGATAATAAGTGCAAAGAAGGCATCGGCAGCCATTGCAATCGCATAGAAGATGGGAATCTGCGCCTCCGGGACGACTGAGGCAGAAGAGAAGTGGAATGCGATCAATGGAAATACTGCAAAGCCTGCCATCGTCAGGACGGTGAATGTGCCGTACGGGAGCATGAGCTGTGGCAGCTTCCCGATATGCCGGAGATCCCGTTTCACAGTATCTTCCTCAAAGGACATGGGATCCGGAACCTTCCGGTATGCAATGAAAAGCGAGATTACCAGCAGGATAAACGGAATAGAGAGAAGAGCAAAACCTGTTTCATATCCTCCCGATACTGCAATCGAGAGGGCAAAGACAAGAGGTCCCGCAACAGCACCGATCTGATCCATTGCTTCATGTATCCCAAAGCCGGTTCCACGGCCAATCCTGTGCGCAGCATGGGAGAGGATGGTATCTTTTGCCGGTGACCGGATGCCTTTTCCCAGCCGTTCAAGAATGATGAGAATCGCTGCAATTTCCCATGCATGCGCAAAGACAAGGAGAGGTATCGCACCGATCATGAGATAGCCGATGATGGCAAAACTCCAGTAAGATCCGGTCCGATCAGCAATATACCCGGATAGAAGGCGTACTGCATACCCGATGAACTCCCCAAAGCCTGCAATAACCGCAACAACAAAAGCAGTTGCCCCGAGATAGAGGAGGAAAGGACCACTGATACTCCTTCCCGCTTCATAGACCATATCCCCAAACAGGCTGACGATACCGAGAAGGAGGATCAACTGGAGGGCGGGATTGCGTTTGAGGGAGAAGAGAGGAGCCATGTTTTTTTCACGTTATTCAGGAATGCAAGGGATGTTGCTTAATTCTTTTGATACTACCACAAAGGAGGTAGTTGCAGATGAGATGATCAAAATTCTCGTATCCATTTCAAACAACAGGGAAATAATCATCGCACCACCCGGTTCTTGAAGCATCCTATGTATTGTTAAAACCCAAGAATGAGCCTTATCCCCCCCTCTGTTCCAGTATATCCGCAACCGTCACATCCGGGTGATGGTACCGGCGCCTTCCTTTTGTCCTCCCACCGATCTCGACTGCCTCCTGCGGGCACCAGTGGATACAGGCGTAGCACCAGGTGCAGGCACTGCCCCAGGTGACTGCATTGTCGGTGACGGTGATATTCTCTGTCGGGCATATCCGGGCGCAGATCCCGCACCGGTTGCAGCGATCGGTTGCATGGAGATGCCGGGTAGTGCCGTAGACGGATGTGACGAGGAATCTGAAGAATGATGCCAGGACCCGGTACGGTGTTGAGTTTGATCCCTCAGGTGGGCACTCCCTCTTCTCGCGGATCGCATCAGCAATCTCCGGGATCCGATCCCGTGCGGTTGCGAGTATCCCCCCGACCTGCTCCACCGGCTCCATCAGGTTCATCGGCCCGATGAAGTTCTCGGGCATCCTAATGGCTGCGCCAAGGGAGAGATGAGCTCCTTTTGCTTTGAGGAGAGCATCGAGGTTATAGAGGGTGCCTCCGGGGCTCCCGCCACAGGTCGCAACCCCAAAGAGATAGGGGTTGCCGTGTATCTGAAGTCCGCGGACAAATTCCTGTACAATTTTAGGCATATCCACATAATGGACTGGAAAAGCGATCCCGATTGCATCTGCCGTCTCTGCCTCCGGCGGGAGGGGGGCGTCTTTCATCGCCCGCGTAATCGGGATGATGGTCGTATCGCCAAGAGCGTCAGCAAGCTGCCGGGCAACCACGAGGGTGTTGCCGGTGCCGGTGAAGGAATAGATGATGGTTGTCATGGTATCATGTCAGGGGGGGTTCTGTCAGGATACTCTGTCAGAGGGCTTCAGGATACAGAGAGGGTTCTCCTGTATTTATTCGCCTGCATTCATTCTCCTTTTTGTACAATTCGGGATAAAGATATCCACACGGGAATTCCAACAATAACAGAAGGAATATAAAAAATCGGACAACCAGATGACGCACTCACGGCAGTTCATCGATGAGTTCACCGAAAAGAACGGATCGATCAACTGCACCGGACTCCTCGGGTACAACCTGAGTAACCAGGAGAATTTCGATCAGGCACGGGCAGAGAACCTCTTTGCGACAAGATGCCCTGAGTATGTGAGGGGTGCTGCGGCGATTCTTGAAAGAATGCTCTGATTGAGAAGATGGAAAACAATATTATTTAACTTTTCGAAGATTGGGACATAAAATATAACAATATTCCAGACCTATGATAGATTAACACTATCCTGATGAAGGTTCCGAGGGAACAGAAATCCTTTATCCATGGATAACCGGGTAGAGAATACACAAGTCTCCCGGAGATCAAACGTGATTGAAGTGATACAATGATCCAAAAGAATACAATGATTTATTTTAACCACGTCTATAATAATCTGCAGTATTATCCTCTACACTTTTCTTCAGGGAATAATAATTTTTGGATTGCATATCACTCCTCTCGCACCTTTGAATCATTTTTCCAGGCACCTCATTGAATTGAGCTGGAATTAGTGGTAATTTTTCATAATCATTCCAATGGAACAGATTCTTTCTGTATCGTTCCACAACAGAAAACACAAGGAAGACAGAACACATGACAATGATTGAGATCAGTAATCTGACAAAACAGTATCATGGGGTACCAGCAGTCGATGCTCTCTCCCTTTCCGTTGAAGCAGGGGAGATTGTCGGTCTTCTCGGTCCAAATGGTGCCGGAAAAAGCACGACCATCCTGATGGCAACCGGCCTCATTGAGCCGGATGAAGGAATCATCAGGATTTCCGGGCATGATATGGCACATGAGCCAAAACAAGCAAAGAAAGAGATCGGATATATGCCTGAAGATGTGGGATTCTATCCTCAACTCACTGCAAGGGAGAACCTTGACTTTTTCGGCCGCCTCTATGAGATGAAAGAGGATATGCGTCATGAAAGGATCGATGAGCTCCTCGCAATCGTCGGCCTGAATAACGTGGAAACCCTTGTAGGAGGATATTCAAAGGGGATGCGGCAGCGGCTTGGCCTTGCAAAAGCACTCCTCAACAACCCTCCGGTAATAATTCTGGATGAACCAACTGCAAATCTTGACCCAATAGGTGTTGCTGATTACCGGAGGATCATCAGGCAGGCAGCTTCCGACGGTGCTGCCATTCTGGTCTCCTCCCATATTCTCTCAGAGATGAATGTCCTCTGTTCACGAATCGCACTTCTTTCGCGCGGAAAACTCGTGGCTGATGGAACATGGGAAGATATCGCCCGCTGTGGGGGAGAGGTCACAATTAAGGTGGAGGGCAGAACGACCCTTCCGATGTTTTCAGACCCCGCCATCCAGTCAATCACCTATACCCAGAACCGGCAGACAGCAATTATCCGGGCATCACATGACATACGGGATGAGATATCCGATATCCTTGCAGATGCCGGAGTGTTGATCCGCACTCTCCAGATTGATACAGAATCCTCAGAAGAAGCACTTCTTGCAAGGTTCAGGGAGGGAGCGGCAGCATGAGTAACGCACTCTTTGTAATTGCAGGAAAGGAATTTGCAGATTCATTCAGGAACAGGACAATACTGGCAATATTTGCAATATTCTTTGCCATCACGATTATCGGGATGATCGGCGGTATTTCACAATACCAGGAGATTATTGACTCCTATAATGAACAACTTGCAATAATCGGATCAGAGGAGCGGGATCTCATGGAGGGATTCATGGATTACCGTCCATCAACGATGATCATCTTCTCTTCAGTTGGATCCCTCCTTGTGACGATGGGAGCACTCCTTGGAATCACGGCGGGATTCGATCTCATCACCCGTGAACGTGAGGCACAATCCCTCAAGATTCTTCTATCACATCCGGTCTTCCGGGATGAAGTGATCAACGGAAAGGCAATCGGTGCAGGAGGAGCGCTTGCAGCTGTTTTTGCAGCGACAATAGGAATATCCGTTGCTCTCCTCTTAATTGCCGGTATCGTTCCGGCAGGTGATGAGTGGTCCTCAATTCTTATCTTTGCAATCTCGGCATTTCTGATGATCATCGCATATTTTGCCATTGCTCTTTGTATGTCCGCACTATCAGAGACGAGTGGAGCAGCATTGATCTATACCCTCATCATCTTCATCATTCTTTCTAGTCTCATCCCGGTTCTTATTCAGCACGGGGCGGCAGATGCAATTGCCGGAGAACAACCAACAATGCCGCAGACCTTCTATTCGAACATGGAAGTTGTGGTAAATGGAGAGGGAGAGGGAGAACCAAAAATGCAGCCAATCCGTTTTGATGACGAGGAGTATACGAAATACCGGGAAGATATGGAAGCATGGTGGTCCAGGCGACAGGCAATAATCGATACTGCCTCATTATTCTCGCCAACAATGAGTTTTGAGAAGATATCAACAAATCTCATGCTTAAATCAAGCTTTAGGTCTACCGGATCAATAAGCGCAGTGTATTCGTCAGCATCTCCTTTTGGTTCAGACAATGGGATTATTGCACAGATTATCGCTCTCCTCGCATTCCCTGCAGTTTTCTTTGGTATTGCATACATACGGTTTATGAGGATGGATCTGAGATGATGGCGAAAGCATCCAGATACCTGATACCAGGAGTGTTCATCCTCCTGCTCATGATTCCATCAGGAGCAGTAGCCAATGCAGTTTCCCAGCAATACATCATCTCAACATCGTTTCCTGGCCGTGTTGTAGAGGCAGGAACGGTATCTTCGTTCCAGATCACTGTTGAGAGTACAGGAACAGGAGATAGAGGAAAGCTCTGGGTGCAAAAGTTTGCCGGAACAACAGACTGGGATTTTAAGTTTATAAAAGATGGCGAGGAGGTGACGCAGATAACCCTACCCCGGGGAAGCAAGGAGACAGTCACCCTTGAGGTTGATGTCGATTCAGAGACACCGATTGGTGAGTACCGGGTAAAAGTATACGTCGGAGACGGTACGCTCTGGCTGACCATCCAGGTAGATACAACACATAAAGGGGAAAAGGGTGTGCTTGTCCTAAAAACAGTTGATGAGATCGGACAGCCGGTTGGCGGGGTTGCAGTTGTGCTCAAACCCCTCCGGGGCGGACTGGAGCCGATCCATCTGACCAGCGCCTCTGATGGAACGCTCAGAACCGTTGCCAAACCGGGTGAGTATAGCGTACTCCTAGAAAAAGAGGGGTTTGACGCACCATCATCGATCACAACCAGGGTTCGTGCAGGCCTTACCGAGGAGCTTGAGGATCTCGTTCTCCAGACACGCAATACTGCTCTTGAAGTAACATGGGAGACACAGGCAATAACGGTGACACCAGGAACTTCAACATCGATACCCATCAAACTCAAAAATATTGGCCGTGCCGGAGCGACATTCCAGTTGACCGGGGAGGAGATTCCACGTGACTGGTCACTACGGTACAGGATAAAGGAGGGGGGAGAAGGAGTCATGGCTCTCTATCTTGCTCCGGGAGACTCCCGTGATCTCGAGATGATCATCACCCCCAGATACAGGGAAGAGACCGGAAAATATGCCTTCACATCGGTTATACAGGCACAAAACGGCGATAGATATACCACTGAAATCGAAGCATCAGTGAGTGGATCGCATGGAATGGAGGTATCCCTTGACCGCTATGTTCTGGAGACGACAGGATCAGAACCACTCTCCTTCCGGATGAATGTTCGAAATTCTGGGACATCCGGCGATCTCACAGCTGTCATTCCGAAGATCTCAGCACCAACAGGATGGAAGGTCGAGATGTACCCGGAGACTGTTGCCAAAATAGCTCCGGGAGAGCGGGCAGTCTTTGATCTGACACTGATTCCACCATCAAATGTGGTGGCAAGCGAGTACAAGTTTACCATGAAAGTCGCCTCTGATCAGGCAATGGTCGAAGACGACTTCCGGGTCGCGGTGAAAGAAGGATCATTTACAGCCATTCTTGGCGTGCTCCTCCTTCTGATCGTTGCCGGGGGAATATATATGGGATTCCGACGGCACAGGAGACGGTAAAAAATTCCGGGACTATTCTCCCTCCCGGAATCCCTTCCATTCTCAAAAAATACTACCAGATAAACTTCACACTCCCTTGTGGCAGGGGATCTGAATACAATCAATATACTTACTCCTTTTTATTGTAAAAAAGCCATTACCCAGAAGGATTCAGGAAAATTATTCATGAGAGGCCCTCTATCACCTCATCCCCTTGTTCTTCTCTCCATACTCCTGAGATTGTGAAGCCAATCGGTTTACCATGAATCAATAGCAACCTGTTCTGGATTGTTACCTTGGATGGATCGTACTTTACACAGTTCAATGTCCTTTTACGGCTCATATGCGTCATCATTGTTACTGCATATCTCCTGACACAGAGCCGGATATTCCCCGAGATCCTGGATGACAACCCGACCTTAAAAACCCGTCGCCTTCAAAGATTCTCAGCAGGGTAGTTCTGGTAGAAATATTTTGATTGAGTAATACTCGCTTGTCTGACCATTCCGAACCACATGGGGGTTGACTTCGATACCGTTGAATTGAGTCGTCGTACGTCTTAGAAATCACCTCGGGAATTGGGTTATATTACGATTCTTCCTAACCGTCAAGGTATTAGTATTCTAAACACAATAGGATAAGTTTATAAAAATAATGAAGGAATTATCTTTATGCCTCATATGTATTTTTCTGAGCGAGAAAATGGACCATGTCCACGTGTTGTAGAAGAAATAAACTCGAACGTTTGGGGAGGAATATTCTCAATCGTGAAAAGCAATCTTGCCAAAGGATCATTCGGAAATTCCTTTCCTGAAAAATGTCCAGATGGAGCTGTCATCTGCGGGAATGACGAGGGAGTTCTTTCCGCTACTTTAAAAGCAGAAATTCCTGACATAGAGTGGCCATTAGACTGGAATAAAACTCCATCCCTCCTTACAACTCTTGACTTTATTGAATTTTGCTATAAATATATTGCAGATCCAACAGATATTGGTTATCATGATTATCAAAAGCACAACCATTATAAATTCGATGTTGTAAAGGGTCAGAGAAAATTCCGGGAGTCCATTAATAGTATATTTTCCCGCAACGGTATAATTTACGAGCTAGACACGACCGGAAAGATAATTCGATTAGCTCCAGAAGGACTGAGAGAACAATTACAGCAATCACGCTTCTTTACTCAGGATACTGATCTTGATATCCTCCTAAACACAGCCCGAGCAAAATTTTTAAATCCAAATATCGAGGTTCGAAAGGAAGCTCTCGAAAAGTTATGGGATGCATGGGAGCGGTTGAAAACGATAGAACCGGGCGATAAAAAAACCTCAATCGAGACACTTCTCAAGAAAATCTCCCCTGAAATGAATTTTTATGGACGGCTTAATCAAGAAGCAAAGGAACTAACGTATATTGGAAACAATTTCAGAATCAGACATCACGAAAATGATAAAACCCCGATTGAGTCAAGTGATCAAGTGGATTATCTTTTCCACCGTATGTTCTCTCTGATTTACCTGATTCTCAAAACAACGAACCGTTTGGAATGAATCAGGCACTATCATTTTAATCCCATTTTGAGGTTTTGAGGTGAATACTTTTGTTAAAGGCATGATCTTTGAAAACCAGCTGATCGTGTCCTCCAAAATCCAAACTCCCAAATCCCTATATTCCCCGAATACAAATATACTGGAGAATCTTCTCACTCCCGTAGTGTAGGGGTCAATCATGCAGGACTTTGGATCCGGCGACGGCGGTTCGAATCCGCCCGGGAGTATGAAAATCATCCGTAATACTTTTTTTTTAGATCAGAGACAATTCCACGATATTTTGGGTATGCCGATATTTTTATCGTCTATTCGGTAACAAGACGTTCTGATCCCTATGAACGAAAAGATGGAAAATTACCGATCCTGGATTATGGGATTTCTCATGATCCTGGTTGTTTGCCTGGTCGCAATCTGTGCCTACTATATCGGGGTTGATGCAGGATACCAGATTGGGATTGCAAACGGACTTGCCATAGTCTGAATCAGCACCCGTCTGCATTTCACACATTCATTATTACCCAACTTTGCCATTAACAAGAAATAAAAGTGTTCTTAGTGATGTTTGTATCGACGAAAATGCAAACAAAACTAAGAACTAATGAAGTTGAGCCGAATGACAATATATCCTTTCCTATCGGTACTATTTTCCTCGTTAATCAGCTGTATGAAGTCCTGGGTTTTCGCGATATTTTCGGGAAACATAAGACGAAGGGTATCGATATCAATAATCTGCTTCGAGCACTCATCAGCTACAAACTGACAGATAACTTCAGCATCAAACGATCCCACGACTGGATCAACCGGCCTGAAGTGCTTACCGAATTCTCTCTCCCTCCATTCAGCGAAA
>WOYI010135071.1_pt1 | contig 58958 bp, 57 predicted proteins | sample 6423411 | NCBI WGS metagenome assembly WOYI01 (sample SAMN13441803, study PRJNA592873) | oil field metagenome | biome: oil field; feature: oil-well bore; material: oil-contaminated soil; isolation source: oil-contaminated soil from oil-well borehole | place: Germany: Wietze | collected 2016-10-18 ... | reverse complement strand
CCCCTATCTGTATTTCCTTTATCTTGAAGATTTTCCTAACCTATTGGCCCTCGATTCATTGTTTATAAGTATCGATGGATGCTACACTAAAAACACATGGCAGTTGATATTAACTACGAAGAACTACTAGTCAAGTTCAAAAATTGTGAAATTGACAATCGAAAAAATCGAATGTCTTTTATCCAACGCCTGTGTGAATACTTGAAGTTTGATGTTCCATATACTCGATTCAAATCATTGACTTTAGGTAATACTTGTCCCGAAAGTCAGAATGAATTAAGACTGAAAAGTGTATACGATGCTTATAATTTTTTGGTGGCTAATCCCAAATCATTTTTTGGAGAAACATTGCTGAAAAAGTTTTACTATTTGTTGACCGAAAAAGAACTTGATCGCGAGATTGCCTTGAATCTACAAAGCTTCTATCATGATTTTGATGACAAACCCATATTAGTGAAAATCATTGACCTGCACTTTCGTGTCTATCAGGTGTTTTATTCTCATGACGAGGGCGAAAAAACTGTCATTGCCTTCCTTCTATTGAACTACCTATTGATTGCCCATCAACTTGCTTCCGTTCGATTGTTTCAGCGCGATTTTATCGCTTATGAAAAGATAAGGGATGAGTTCGAATAGGGAAATCATCAGGCTGCTTTGTTATTCTTTTTGGACTTAATCCATAAGCAAAAACCATTTACGAAAGAATATTACGCTAGTCTAAAACCGATAACGACAAATGAACTTATTTGCATGATCAAACAAGACGAAGATTTGCTGAGAAAGATGTATCGGGTCGCCCACATTGCTATTTTCGGGTCATTTGCCGGACATCGAGTCCGTTACGATAGCGACATTGACATTCTTGTGAAGTTTGAACAAGATATGAGCTATGAAGACAAAGAACGAAGGATGATTGAATTGCAACGATTCATGTTCAATCGTTATGAACGGATATGTGATGTTCATGATATCTTGCCTTACATGGACGAAGAACATATCTTAGGATTTGAGCCATACATCAAAGTATTTTGATTGGGGATTTATGAATCAAGGATTGCGTAGTTATGCCAAGTTATTGAAGCAACAAGTCGGAGGAGCCGGCCAAGTATTTGTTAATGTCAATAATGCGAATGCCAACCTCCACTTGGTGATTCCTATCTTTAAGACAGCGGGGCTCCGGCCGATTGATTTAAGCATCATCTTTTCATACCAAGATCGGGGCATATTAGGTGAATTTGGATATGGCGCTCGCTTAAATTACTATAAGCACTTCTCCCTATCGCAAGATATGCAAGAGCTAACAGTTATCAATGGAGATGGAAGTAGCGATATCTTCACTTGGAAAGAAGTTTACGTTTTTGGTGATGTGTATGAGTGCAAAGCAATTTCGGCGCAGGTCAAAGTATCAATTGATTCTTACACACAAGAAATCGCGATGTTCATTTATATAGATAAGTATGGCAATCAAATAGGTTATCATCCAACGATGACACTTAGTAGTTATAGCTATTACAATGGGGATAACTACACAGCCTCGGGTTATACGCTGATTGCAAGCATCGATAACAACAAAGGAATGCGTGCGACATTCATTCATAATGCCGATGGAACGATTAGTCGCATTACCTTTTTAAAAAACAACTATACAGTATATCGCCACGTTGACTTTGTCTATGGGTCGGGCTTTTTATTGGCGGTTGTTCATAAACGAGCGGATGGGACATCAATTTTTGGTCATTCGTACTACTTTAACAGCGCGGATTACATTTCAATCCAAGATGGAATCAATCAATATCGAATCAAATATACATTTACTAATGGCCAGGTAACGTCGTTTAAAGATGGTTATGATACCGCATTGACTGGTGGCCTTGAAACGACGATTGACTACCACGATGACTATACCAAAGTTACTGATTATCAAGGGCATGAGGTCAAGTGTTATTTCGATGAAAACGATTTGCCGTTATATGATGTCGACGATAAATGCCGAGCCATTACTTACAATTACCAAAGAAATCCAGATACCGATGCGATTCAGTTATTAGCGCAATCTAATCCATTTGATAATAATCCAACGATAGCTGAACAGTATAGTCTAGCAACTAATGGTTATTTTAATTGTAATTTAGATGGTTGGACAACTACTGGCAGCGGAACCACAAGTATTGTTGAGGATACGACCAATCCATTTATTGGGATGCTTGGCAACAACGTACTAAACATGGGGACACCTCCAGGCGGGCATATCGAAATCACTCAAACGATAGTCGTAAATGGATTACCGGGACAAGATCTAGCGGTGTCGCTATGGGTGAAAGAAATTCAGCATGTGACTTCAGGTGATAAAGGTGGCTTTGTTAAGTTGATTTATATGCAAAATGACATTGAAGTTGAGAACCTCGAGATTCCCATCAAGAATCTACATGGTGAAAATTCTCAATGGAACTTATATGCCGGTGGACTTACGGCCGATGTTGCTTACAATAGTATCAAAGTTGTTATCAGCGCGTTATCTAATAGTATTTATCATGTCATTGGAGTGTTACTACGACAAGCACCTTTAGGTGCGATGTTCACCTATACCGATGATGGTAACCTAGCGAGTAGCATCATCAACAAGGCTTCGACAAACTACGACTATACAAAAGGTGAAGGCATCATTAATAATTTGCTCAAACAACTTTATAATCCTGATTCTAGCCTCTACAACCTACAATATGACGATCATGGCAACATGACAAAAGCTCGTGCCGCTTATGAAGTATCATTAGATAATACGTTCGATAACGATAGCAATCTAACTAAATCAACCGTTTCATACACGAATAAACACATTAACGAAATCGTTGAAGAGAAATTCGAGACAGAAACAACATTTTCATCATCGGGATCATTCCCCATTAACCAGACAAATGAACTTGGATTCATCACGGCAATGAACTTTGAAGAGACATATGGCCGGCTAATGAGCATAACGGATCCCAATCAAACATCCGCAGCCTATACATATAACGATTTTGACAATTTATTAACGCTCGTGACATCCAAGGATAGTAGCAGTGCATCTGCCGTTTATACATACGATTCACGGCAACGCATCGAAACGATCACCACTCCCAATAGTGTGGTCTACAAATTCTTTTATGATAATCAAAACAAATTATTGAATGTCAAAATCGGACGGACGAGTACCACAGCCACGAATCAGTTATTCGCTTATGAGTATGAGAATCAAGATCAAGCGAGTCTACCGCAAACCGGTATTATCAAGAAATCAACACTGGGAAGCGATGGCGATAGTTATCAGTTTGTCTATAACGATGACAACCAATTGATTTCAATCCAATTCAAAGAAGCTTCAGCAAGCACTTATACGACCATATTCAGCTATACATATGACGAATCGGGCCGGTTAATTCGCTATGATGACAACCAAACGAATCGATATTTGGTCTATACATATAACGCGATGAATCAAGTAGTCGGTGTGACTGATCAAAGCAACAATGAGTTTATCTATGAATACGATTCATTAGGAAATGTGCGTACTCGTGAAGCAACTTTGGGAGAACGGATCGAAAGGACGGGATACTCGCCTCAATATCGAGGTAAAGGGTTGAATCCTGAAGCGATCTACCGAACATTCCAAAGCGAAAATTATGCTGGCTTTTTCAATGAACTGAACACCGATGGCTCAAGAAATCTTGATTTATTGCATATCAATGAAGATGGAACTGCTGATCTGATGAATCCTAACTCCAGCTACATATCGAGTGACGATGTCGATGTTATAGATTTTATCCCTCAAGCAAATTATGCCTACGGCGATGACAACCATTTGGCTTATTTGATACATCCAAGACAAGTTTCTTCGGATTTACCAAAGGGATCTGTTTCATTCTGGTTTAAACCCGAACGAATTATTGGCTATCAAAACATCTTATTTACTGAAAGCGAACTGCTAAATCCAAATAATTCGATTAAGTTATACATCGACATTGAAAATAAACTCAAGTTGCAATTAGTGCGGACTAATGATGCTGGGACTGGACAACATGTCGAAGATCCAATAATAATTCCCACCCTTTCGTTAACCGCTAATGAATGGAATTTCATTTCACTTAGCTGGAAAAACGAGGAAGTAAGTCCTTCGGGCGAATTCTTATCGACATATAACATATGCATCAATGGAAACTGTTATTCATATACTTATCAAGGCACTAAGTATGTTGATTTCGATTTCGGTTTGGATCAATGGCTGCAAATTGGATTTGTTCCCTCTGATCTTTTAACAAGGAATTTCACAGGACAAGTTGCGGCGGTGATGTTTTCTCAGGCAGTATTCCTTAATGAATCTGATATAAGGCGTTACTATCGATTAACGAAAGAATATCTCTTCGATAGCAATTATTTATTAGATGATCAAATATACACTAATAGTGGTGTGACTGACATCTACTCGTCGGCACCATCTATCATTGCTAATTACAATGTTGTTCCTTTGAATAATAGCGTCATTGGCTTTAACAACGTTAATCCGGTTGACATGACAATTCGTGAAGCTGCGTATTATGACCGCGATCCATCATTCAACTACAATCCAGATATCAAACGTTACGCATATGTCTGTGATGGATCAAAGCTGGAATATGATTTCAATCAACAGGATAGCGGATTCATTTCATTACGAGTTTATTTTAACGAAACCCACGAGAAACAAACTATTTTCGATCTCTATGATTCTAATGGTGGACATATCCATGTGTATCGTTATAATGACCCAGCCAATAGTGTTATCAATAAAATTTATTTCAAGTTTGGCAGTCAAACCTGGCAAACTGAAATCTCACTTGCAAATAAACAATGGGCTAACATCGCCTTCTCATGGACGAAACTTCCTCCCTCAGAATACACTCCAGAGACTCAGTACAGTTTCATATTGAGGGTAAATAATAGTATCTTCTATCGCTACTATCAAACAATTATTGGCGTCTTTGGTCCCTTAAAAGTCCGCATGGCCACTGATAGTAGTGGGCAAACGCCATTGTATGGTCAAATCGAAATGCTTGTAGCAAACAGTGTATTCCATCTTAATGATGCCATCACCTCAGTGTTCAATAATCTTAAAACCCTTTCTAGCACGCGAATGTCCGATCAGTACAATCGGTTAGTTGCCCATACGTTAAGTGAAAATGGGACGACACTGACAGAACAATCGTATACTTATTCAACAAGAACTGATGATACTAACAAGAAATCGCATCAGATTAAACAAGAAACGTTTGTTGGGGCGAATGACTACACCAATACACTAGCGTATTTTTACGATGATAATGGGAACGTATCCTTAATTAATCAGACGGGTACAGCAGGAACACGTAATCAACAATTCATCTATAATTACCGCGGTTTCCTTGAACAAGAGATCACTAATACGACTAATTTCAGATATTTGTATGATAGCAATGGAAATATTACTTCGATCCTAGATTTAGTCAACTATTCATCAATTGCTTTGACATACGATAACTCCACGAGTGGAATATGGGCCGATCGACTGCTCAGTTATGATGGAAAAGAAATCAAATATGACCCGAAGTTCCTTGGTAATCCAAAATACTTCGGCACCTTCAACTCTCAAGGAGAACTCATCTCGGGCATCACTTATGGTTGGGAAGGTAAAAACCTTACCTATTACCACAATAGCGTTACCCAAAAAGAAATCACCTATACCTATAACGACGCTAATCTACGCATCAGCAAGACCGTCAATAGTGTCCTCACCGCATATACCTACGAAGGTGATCGTCTCGTCATGGAACAAAGCGGTACCAAGACGAAACGATTCATCTATGATGAAGTGGGACTCCTAATTGGCTTCTCATATCAAAATGGATTATCAATTAATCGTTACTTCTATATACGTGATCAATTAGGACATATCCTTGGTCTCGTTGATGGTACTGGTGAAGTCGTGGTTCGTTATACTTATGATGCCTGGGGTAACATCCTCAGTGTGACCGGTACACTCGCTTCGACGATTGGTACTGAGAACCCCTTCCGATATAAGGGATACTACTATGATAGTGAGACAGGTTATTACTACTGTCAAAGCCGGTATTATGTACCGATGTGGTGTCGGTGGCTGAGCAGTGACAGGGTTAGTTATCTCGATCCTGAAAGCATTAATGGCATCAACCTATACATGTACTGTGGTAACAATCCTATATTAGGAATTGATGAGCAAGGGAATATCTGGTGGAATCTATTTAGTTGGAGTAAAGACACCTGGACAAAAATCGGCTTAATTGCTTTTTCAATTATTGAAGTTGTGGCAGGAACGGCACTAATACTAACTGGTATAGGTGGTTTCGCTGGGATGACTCTAATTGGAATGGGAACAGGATCAGTTATAAATGGATTTATGAACCAAGCTGCAAAAGGTTCGTTCTTTGCAGGTTGGTCAGGTGGCCAAGTTAGTGGTATTCTTACTGGTATTATACCCGGTGGAGGAATCTTAGGTGGATTCTTTGGTTCGGTAGTGACTGATTGGATTGATCGTGGTTGGGATAATATAGACTGGAACAAAGCCGGTATTACTGCGGCCGTTTCTTGGGGACTTGATATATTGCCGGGAATCGCCGTATTTACTTTGGGAAATTCCTTATACAAGAATATTACATTACAATTAGCATTATCGTTTAGAGGAACAATTGTTAGCACTGTAATTGGAGGAACAAATTATTATAACTCGAAAGAGAGGTTTTTATGATAGAAACCAAGGCATTGAAAAGATGGCGAAAAAATACAGGGCTCTCAATAATTATTCACACTGGCCTATTCATTACGGCCATTACTTTTGGCGTACTTTATCTTGATAGAGAAGACGAATTATTTTTAATGATATTCTTTGGTCTAATCATCTTTACAATAATGTCTTTACTGATCTCATTATTCACATGGAATAGGTTCATTTATTTAGATAAAGAAAAGTTTTGGAAAATTAAAAAAAACAAGATTATTGAGTGGAAAATTGATAAAATTACATCTTGTCGGGTAGTGAGAAAACCATTTTGGACAAAAATCTTCCTTGTCGAAATGATATCAAGTGACAACCCTAAGCCTCTTTTATTTGAAACTAATGGCAAAATTGAAAAAAGCATTTTAAAAATTACTAATGATAAAGCGAATAAGGACATTTTTGAAAAAGCGTTTAAATAAATGCGATGATTTATTATTGGTGATTTTACCACTGACGTAATGACAAAATAGAAGCCTCGTGAAATACTTCTCAATTTCGCGATAATTAATATAAAAGTATATACACTTTTTATAGTCAAAAAATTCAAGAAATAAACGAAATGTCACGAAACATTAAGAAATCATTAGTGTCCAACGATGATAACAAAAGCAAATTTTTCCTTAATAAACTGAAAAGGACGGGCGAAATGTCAGCCTGATTGGCTGGCAAGTGGTACCAAAACGAAGCATTATCTCAAAATACAAGGTTTGATCATATTATTGTTGCGACTTTTTCGGGTATGAGGATACACCACCAATACACCACGATATATCAGAATATATCACTTAGAGCATTTTTGACTTCTTGATTTATTTGTTTATATCAGTATTTATTACAATTTATCACTTTTTATCATCACTGCAGAGAATTCTGGCAGGGGGCACCAGTGGACAAAAAAGCACGTCTTAGACGTTTTTTTAATTATTACTGTTATTTTTTGTATGAAATGGGTATGATTTTGAAAGAGAAGTGTGATGTCTGGTGAGAGATAAGAGATATGTGATACTTTTGACCTACCACTCGTCTCCCATCGTTGATGTAACAAGTCCTTAGTGTATAATTAAAAAATAAGGATATTTTTATGACTTTAACGTTAGCGATTATTTTATCTTCTTTGTTTTCTCCAACCAATGGCTATAATGGAAATCTTTTCGAACAAGTTAAGGTTCAGAAAGAAGACATGCAACACATTGAATCGTTTACAAGTACATATTTTAATGGACATGATTTCCTCTACATTGATGCTTTGTATGATTTCTCCGGTACAAAACGATACTATGAAATTGCTTATGAAGACGTTGGATATGCTATTTATGACACTATTTCAAAAGAAGTGGTCGAGTTTGCAGAAAATAGCATTTCGCCCTACCATTCCTATGTGAATGAAAAGAAATTATTTATTGGTCCTATCGGTCACTTTGTTTCAATTGATGGTGCGATTGTCGATATTCGAACGAGAACCCAATTATCTACTGATGAAATTCAATTTCTATGTCTAAAACAAGCACAACATGATCGGTTTTTATTAGACAAAAAAAACGATGGCGAAAGCAACCATTATACAACCGAGTCTCTCCTGCTTAACAATCCACCCGTGACATATTCTATACCGAGAGCATATTATTTTCAGAACCTTCGAAAGTATGGTAGTAATCAATTGGGAACTTGTTCATATATTGCGATTCAAATGCTGCTGTCATACTACGATACATTCTCAAATGACGATTTAATAAGTGAGATATATGACAATCCATCAATTATTGCCAATTCACAATCCATTCCTCAACATACAGATTCACCTGGAAGCCTGGAGAGTTTTCATCAATATCTTGTATCATTTGGAGAAGAGGAATACGGATATGGCCTTGGCATGTACCCCGAAGAGCAACGAACGCTACTTCAGGGGTATCTAAATTCCCGTAACTTCATCAGCGATTTTTCGACTTTTTACGACGAAGATCCCGAACCAAGTTCCTATATCGTTAATCTTATAAAATCGGCAATATACGATGGCCGCCCAGTTATTATTGATTGGTCGGGGATGCGACTTCCTGGAGAACCAGTTTCATATGGAAATCACTCGGTAGTAGCCTTCGAATATATAAATACCTATGTTACTGTAAATACAGGATGGAACGATCTTAATGTTGTAAATAGTTCTTTCGATTATGTATACGGAATTATTGACCTCGAATTAAGTGCTAATTTTCCAAACTACCTTTCAGACAATTACCGACTATCAACCGGGCAATATGTCGTTGAAGGCAATACCCATAGTCATCGTCATAATACATCTATGCATAGTGATTATGACGATTATCTTGAAACGACTTGGCAAAACAAGTATCTCATTTATTCATCGAATTATCACCGCCTGACTTGTTGGCATGATGGCTACGTATTTCAGCAACATTCACAAAATTTTAACCCAGATGACAACCCATGCATCTGCGGATATTATAGGCCACCATTGTACTTGTATGTTTCTCAAAAAGAAGAAGATTTTTTGGAAGTGAATTAAATGCCGCTTAGTATGCAAATGAAAAAAGTCTTACTTGTCGGAATCGCGTGTTTTGCTATTTCCGGATGCAAAGTATCATCATTGGAAAATGGTAGCATCATTTCTTCAGGCAATAGCATGGACATGGTTCAAATTTCTTATGGAACACAGTCCCTAGAAGAGCTGATGATGTGGTGGGATAATGCCGTTGGAACTAATGAAAGCGCCATCGCATTTCCCGCTTTAACGATAGACAATGCGGAGGTTTTTTATTACCTTACCGCTATTGGTAGCCTTTCTGGCATGGAAGTGAATAAATACGATTTCACTGTTGTTACAATAAACATTCGTTGGATATTATTAGATCAATCATTCGATGAGGCTTACCTCATATTAGAGCAACTGCCTCTTTCACATGGGCTAGACTTGGAAATTCGCGAAGCAGAATTATTAGAAAATCCTTTAACTCCAACCAGTCACTTTTCTCTTCCGGGATATTTTGATTACAGCCCTTATTCCAATATCGAATCAGGAGATGAAAAACTTGGTGAGATTGGATTTAAATATGACGATACTGGATCGAATCTTGAAGAAGAACAACAGTTTATAGATCAACTTCTAACAAGTATGGTTATATGGCATCGACTAAATTTTTAGTAAACAAAAGCAATTTAGTCACATAATTAAAAATTAGCCTTTTGTACATGTAGTTAAAAAATCTCAGTGAAGTCTGATAATTTTTACTATAACATCCAATTTTGCATTGAAACATACACGAAATTGGTCATTCACAACCAATGCCAACAATATTACATTACTTTTTCTCTATATCATTTCTAAATAAAAATTTCGGGCATGAGAATACACTACCAATACATCACAATTTATCAAAATATATCACTTAGAATATCTTTAGACTTCTAGATATATCTGTCTATATCAGTATTTATTTTCGCAAAATCATAAGGGTTTTTGATATGAAATAACTAGTAAACTCAATAATATTGTCGTAATTGCGGGGAATGTCGCTGTCAAACATATCGTTAGAGTAACGCCAAGAAAAGCCAAAGTAATGTCGTTTTCAAATATGTATTCCAAAAATCAAACAAAAAAGGGAAATAAGACAATCGTTCTAGAAATGAAAACAACTATTCCAAGGATAAAAAAGACAATGCCAAATGGATTTATTCAGACTATTTCTCTATGATGGCATAATATACAAATCCTTGAATTAATTTAAGGTTAAAAAGCCTCACATAACCAATGGGGCATGTATTATAATCAAATTTATGAACAACATTAAAAATACATCAGCGACTAAAAAGTTTTTGAAAACATCCGTATTAAGTTTTCAACATATGTTTGCAATGCTTGGGGCGACGGTGGTCGTACCATTATTAGCAAATCTTAGTATTCCAATCACTCTTATTACTGCGGGTATTGGAACCGTCATTTTTTATTTTGTGACCAAGAAGAAAGTTCCGGTGTTCTTAGGTTCCTCGTTTGCCTATTTACCCGCGATGATGGCCATTATTGGACATGATAAGCCCCTTGGTTCTGTTGAATGGCAACAAGCGATGGGCGGCCTTGTTATCGCTATCTTTTTTACCGGTCTCGTTTACATACTTTTCTCTTTAGTCGTTAAATTAATCGGAGTGGAAAAAGTTAGAAGTATATTTCCTCCACGTGTAGTTGGACCGGTGATTATTATTCTTGGAATGTTATTAGTTCCTAGTATTTTGTGGAATAACATCGTCGCTAATTATGCCTTGCCTGGGGCCACTTCCGCCGCTTGGAAGGAATGGACGACGGCGTTAATTACACTGCTCAGCATCATCGTCATTAGCGCATTCTCAAAGCCAAAGTCATTCTTTAAAGCGGCGCCGATTCTGCTTGGTTTTTTAATTGGCTATATCTATGCACTTATTATTGGTATCGTTAATTTCGCGCCAATTCAAAATAGTGATATCGTCGTGTTTCAATCGCTTGGATCATTACTTGGGTTTTATAAATATCTCCATTTTGATGGGACCGCGATCGTCATGATGGTGCCGTTAGCCTTTGTCACTTTAATGGAACATATTGGCGATATCAGCGCCAATTCAACCGTGTGTCAAAAAGATTTCTTTGTCGATCCCGGCATTGATAAAACACTTTTAGGCGATGGATTAGCTATCATGGCGGCTTCAGCGCTTGGCGGCCCTCCTCAAACTACATATGGAGAAAACACCGCTGTATTAGTTATTACTGAAAATTATGAACCACGAAATGTGTTTTATGCCGCCTTACTAGCGATATTCTTTGGAACATTCTCGCTATTTGGCGCGGTTATCTCGACCATTCCAAGTGCTGTCATTGGTGGCGCTTCCATTATTCTATTCGGCATGATTAGTGCTTCTGGTTTAAGAATGTTGATTGAACATAAGGCGGATATTGGTCGTACCAAAGATTTAATTGTGGTATCCGTCACATTAGCTGTGGGACTTGGGCTTGGCGCGCTGAGCGTGGCTAGTGACATCATTGGCGCCTTAACCGATTACACTGTGGATGCCAATTTCTTAAAAGTAATGATAGGCAATATCACTATTTCCCCATTAGCGCTTGCGACGCTTGTGGCTATTATTTTGAACGTAGTTATTCCTGAACCAACGAGCAATTGAAAAAGACGCATTCTTTTTGTCAAAATACAACCGTTATTAATGTGATATTTATTCTAATTTAGAATTGAAACTTATTTCCTCTAAATTGACATCAAGACCGTAGTCAATCCCATCGATCCTGAATCCATGGATTTGATAAAATTCATCAACAAATTGTTTGGTGGCCTGGTTATTTAATAGTGAAACATCATCGATATTCATCATCAATTTATTGACTTCATCCTGGATTGAAGGCGCCATTTCATACTGGTCAAGGCGTAACCGTCCTTCATCATCAATAACACGATTCAATCCATAAATCATGTCTTTAAACAGGCGATATTTATGCTCTAGTGTTGTTTCGTGGACACCATGACGCTTCATGACATCAAACAAATAAGCAACATAGATTGGCATTTGTGGAATAAATACGCTAGCCTTCGTGACGACGGCCTTGCTTGCGGAAATGAGCGCTTCACCATTGTATTTGCTTGCTAAAAATGTATGCAAAGCATGTCCCGTATTTTCAAGATCGACTTTAGCCCTTCCGATTGTCCCAAAGCGATATATTCGTGTCGTTATATCGCCACCGACATAGGTGTAGGCCACTGTTTTAACGTTTTGGTTGAGGACATTAGCTTGATCAAGTTGCTCAATCCAACTTTTCCAATCGCGACCACCCATGACAAAAACCGTATCATCAATTTCCATATTAGTAGCGCCATCAACCGTAATTTGCTTGATGGACATCGTGGAGATATCGATTGTTTTGCCAGACACTGGTTCCCCAATTGTCTTGATATGGGAGCGTACCAATTCCCCAGTGGTTTCATTAGTGCAAGCTCCTGCCGCTAGCGAATAAACAATCAAATCCAGTTTGATCCCGGTTTGTTTTAAGTATTCGATGACCTGATTTTTCATCAAAGATGAAAAGGCATCACCAATGAAGTCTTTGTGTGACGTGGATGATGGGCGCATCGCTTCTTGGAACGCGAGATTGTTCCACCAGCCAGCAGTTCCAGTCCGTTCGCCTTTTGGCCCTGACTCATAAGAAACATTTATCGTATTGGAGTTGCCCGAAACAGCGAGGGCAATCCGCGAAGCAAGGCCAAAACCCGATGAACCTCCGATTATTAAAACGTTGGAGGGACCATGGAAAGGCGGTAATCGTCTTGCCTCGTCAATTTGATGTTTGACGAATTGACGGCAACCTAATGGATGCGCTGTGAGAAACACATTGGCTCGTATCAGTGGTTTAATAATCATAGAATCGATTACTCCTAATTTTTATTACCTAAATGTGACGATGAATGCGACTATTATACAAGATTGTGGCACTTCATTGCAAAAATGCGTTTGATGGTATAAATTGCTAGTAGGTACCCGTCATATATTGGCATCTTGACTTGACAAAATGGCGATAAATGGTAAGATTAATCAACGAAAAAGACCGTTTATTAGTCGCCCCCATTGTCATTTAAATCCCGAACGTCGAAAGGAATTATACTGATGATATTCGAAAAAGTGTCCCAGATGATTGCTAGCAAATTTAATGTTGCGGCCGACACATTAACGCCTGAAACGCTACTTAAAGAAGATTTGAACATCGATAGTCTCGAGTCAGTGGAGCTAATAATGGAACTTGAAGAAACCTTTTCCTTATCGGTTAAAGATCAAGATATGGCTACTTTAAAGACTGTTGGTGATATTGTTAACTACATCACTTCGCACGCGAATAAACGCGCGTAATCAAACGGAAATATGGATTATAAAAAAATACAGGAGTTGCTCCGTTATTTTGAAGCATCATCATTGACCACACTTAATATCGAGGAAGGAGATTTCAAGTTATCCCTTTCTAAGTTGACAACACCACGACCACAGGAAGCTGACACAACAGCTATCATTACAAATCCTGATTTGGCAAAATTAAACCCGCTAATGAAGGATCAACTTATGGGCGACCCTAAAAATGCCTTTCTGCGTTCCATAAGGTCGCCACTAGTAGGTACATTCTATTCGGGAACTTCGCCTGATTGCGAATCATGCGTCCATATCGGACAAGAGGTAAAAAAAGGCGATACAGTCTGCATTATCGAAGCGATGAAAATCATGAATGAAATCGCCTCACCCTATACAGGCGTGATTGAAAAAATCCTGGTTAGTGATGGCGCCGTCATCGGTTTTAATCAGGAATTGATGGTTATCCGGCTCAAGGAATAGGTCATGAACCAAAAAGTATTGATTGCTAATCGTGGGGAAATCGCGGTTCGCATTATTCGAGCTTGTCATGAACTGGGAATCGCCACCATAGCTGTTTTTTCAACCGCTGATCAAGACAGCCTTCATGTGAAAATTGCTGACGAATCGATTTGCGTGGGCGGACCTTCTCCTCACGATAGTTATCTAAACATTAACAATATCATCTCCGCGGCCATTGCCACTGGGGCGACCATGATCCATCCTGGGTATGGTTTCCTTTCGGAAAATTCCCAGTTCGCCGAAATTGTCGAAAGCTGTCATCTTACTTTCATCGGACCGACATCTCTTGTCATCAAAACCATGGGCGAGAAGACAAATGCCAAAAAAATCGCTAAAGCAGCCCGCGTCCCCATAATCATGGGGAGCGAAGGGACGATAAATTCGTTAACGGAAGGGCTTATGATTGCGAGAAAGGTTGGGTTTCCCGTCATGCTTAAAGCCACCAATGGTGGTGGCGGCCGTGGCATCAGCATTATTCGAACCCCCCAAGAATTTAAAACAATGTTTACACGAACGATTCACGAAGCTGAAGCTAGCTTTGGTAATGGTCACCTTTATGTCGAAAAATATATTGAGGCGCCACGCCATATCGAAGTCCAAATATTCGGTGATAAACATGGTAATATCTTGCTATTAGGCGAGCGCGATTGTTCCCTACAGCGGCGCAATCAAAAGATGGTCGAGGAAACGCCATCTCCCGCTATCAGCAATTCGGTGAGATTACGCATGGGACAGGCGGCAATTCGTTTGGCAAAAGAAATTAATTATACCGGAGCCGGGACCATCGAATTCCTCGTCGACCACAAAGGAAATTTCTATTTCATTGAAATGAACACACGCATTCAAGTCGAGCATCCAGTAACCGAATGCGTGACGGGAGTCGATCTTGTCAAAGAACAAATTCGCGTTGCGCTAGATCAACCTTTTTCGATAAAACAACATCAAATTAGAAAGACCGGCCACGCTATCGAATGCCGCATCAACGCCGAGGATATTGACAATAACTTTTTACCATCACCTGGCACCATTAATCGATTGATTTTACCCGGAGGGCTAGGAATACGCGTTGACACGCATATCTTTGCGGGATATACCGTGCCGAGTCATTATGATTCACTCCTGGCAAAATTGATTGCCTTCGCTCCCACGAGACTCGAAGCAATCGAAAAAATGCGCGTGGCCTTACAACAATTCATCATCGAAGGCGTCAAGACCAATATCGATTTTTTAGAATACTTGATGCGAACTGAGGCATTCATAAATGGGCAATTCGACACTAATTTTATTACCCAATTACTAGAAAGCGCGAAATAATGGGAAGTATCGTCGACAAATTGAAAGAGCGTAATGATCCGAAACCCGTGCTGCAAGGAAAAATTAGACCAAGCGACATTCCTGCGGGTCTATTCATTGCTTGTGAGAAATGCCATGCTGCCATTCATCAAAAAGTTCTTGATGAAAATCTGCGCGTTTGTCCTCATTGCCAGCATCATTTTCGCCTTAGCGCTCGCGAACGCATTGCGATGACGCTTGATGTGGATTCTTTCCAGGAAATGGACGCCGACTTGATGTCGACCAATCCCCTTAATATGCCGGAATATGCCGACAAGTTAGACAAAAGTCGTGCCTTAACCGGAAATAACGAAGCCCTCATTAGTGGCCTTGGAACTATCAATGCTATTAGGGTGGCTTTCGCTGTGCTTGATCCCTTTTTTATGATGGGTAGTATGGGTTCTGTGGTCGGCGAAAAATTGGCGCGGTTAGTTGAAATTGCAATTGCGAAGCGCCTTCCTCTTGTCATCATCGCGGCCTCAGGAGGCGCTCGGATGCAAGAAGGTATCTATTCATTGATGCAGATGGCTAAAACCGCCGCGGTCATCAAACGTCATTCCGACGCTGGTCTTTTATTCATTTCGATTATGACCGATCCCACAACCGGTGGCGTTGCCGCCAGTTTTGCCACACTTGGGGATATCCTTCTAGTCGAACAAGGGGCCCTGATTGGGTTTGCTGGACCACGAGTTATTAAACAAACGATTCAACAGGATTTACCCGAAGGCTTCCAAACAGCCGAATTCCAATTGCTTCATGGACAAATTGATCTTGTCGTCAAACGTAAACAAATTCGCCCCTTATTAACGCAGTTATTACTACTTCATCAGCAGGTACTAACACGTGAGTGAGCAACTTGAAAACGCCATTTGGGCCAAGATAAAACTAGCGCGGCATCCTAAGAGGCCGACATCTCAAACGGTGATACCTTTACTAATTGATGGTTTCGTCGAGTTATTCGGCGACCGCGAATATGGCGATGATCACGCGTTTATTACCGGAATTGGATTTTTTGATGGGATGCCGATTACCATCATCGCCCAGGAAAAAGGTCTCACGACAGAGGAACGGATTTACCGCAATTTTGGCATGCCACATCCTGAAGGATATCGCAAAGCTTTGCGGTCTATGAAACAAGCTGAAAAGTTCCACCGCCCGATTTTAGTGCTGATTGACACTCCTGGGGCCTATCCCGGCATTGGCGCCGAGGAGCGAGGCCAAGCGCAAGCCATCGCTAGAAACCTGTTCGAGATGATATCAATCAAGACGCCCATCATCGCCTTCGTGCTATCCGAAGGAGGATCGGGAGGAGCGTTAGCTATCGGCATCGCTGATCGTGTCTACATGCTCGAAAATAGCATTTACTCGGTTTTGTCACCCGAAGGGTTTGCTTCGATTCTTTTCAAAGATAGCACTTTGGCAAAGAAAGCCGCTGCCATGATGAAATTAACGGCGGATGATCTTCATGCTTTTAATATCATCGATGGAAAAATTAAAGAAGATATTAATGGATTTCATGAAAACATCGATCTAACGATTAAACATATGCATCAAGTCATCAAAAAGGAGTTGCGTCATTTGCAGAAACTTGATGGCACAACACTACTTGAACAACGGTACCAAAAATATCGAAAGATGGGTGCCTATCAAGATGGCCGACCTATCATATGAAGATAAGAAAACGACTTTGGCCGGCAATATTATTGGAGTAGCGCTATGGAACAACATAAATGTAACTTTTCAAATAAAAAATTGGCAATCGTTTTTCCGGGCCAAGGTGCCCAGTGCAAAGGCATGGGGCTTGATGTATTGAATGACAATCCCTTGTTTCACCAAATGATTGAAATTGCGGAAGCCAAGACTGGTCTTCCACTTGAGGAAGTTATTACTCAAGGCGATGAGCGACTCCATCAAACGCGATTTACGCAACCTTCACTACTTCTAGCTATCATTTTGCTTTATGAAGACTTATTGAAAAATTACGCGTTACCAACCGCTGTTTTTGCCGGATTCTCGCTAGGAGAATATGCCGCATTATACGCGAGTGGTGTTGTTGATATCGCGGTTGCTTTTTCTTTAATAAACGAAAGGGCGTGCGCAACGCAGCGCGCTAGCGAGCAGGAACCTGGATCCATGGCTGCTGTTCTGGCGCTAGATAATTATAAAGTCGAAGAAATATGCCACCGAGTGACGAGCTACAATAACATTGTCACTATTGCGAATTATAATTGCCCGGGCCAAACTGTAATTAGCGGTCATAAAGATGCCGTCGCTGAAGCAGGAAAGTTATGTCTAGAATCCGGAGCGCGGCGTGTGATGCCACTCCAAGTAAGTGGCGCTTTCCATTCACCATTAATGCATCGCGCTAGATTGGAATTTGAGCCACTTCTAAATGCGTTTAATTTTTATGAACCACACACACCAATCATCATGAATGCCACGGCAAAACCACTTCAATTTGATCAATTAAAACGAAATATGGCAGAACAACTTGAAGCACCCGTTCGATGGGAACAAACCATAAACTTATTCAAAGAAACGGGCATTCAGTGCGTCTTAGAAATCGGACCGGGCACGGTACTAGCGGGTCTTGTCCGCAAAACAGCCCCTGATATTGACGTATTCAGTTATAATAAAACCGCCGATTTTGAGTTATTGAAAGGATGGTTAAAGAACCATGAACTCATCTGAAAAAGTCGTTTTGATTACCGGAGCGGCAACCGGAATTGGAAAAGCAATCGCGGAGGCGTTTGCCAAAGAGGGGTACCAATTAGCGCTTCATTATCACGCTAGTGCCACCGCTGCCCTGCAATTAGAAAAGGAAATTAATGATGCTGGAGGAAAGGCAAACATTTTTCAAGCCGACATTTCGCAATATCTTGAGTGCGAACGTTTAATTAAGGATACATTGAATGCCTATGGGAGGATCGATGTCCTTGTCAACAATGCTGGCATAACCGATGATGGCCTCATCTTACGTATGAACGAGGACCAATTTGATCGCGTAATTGCTACAGATCTAAAAGCCGTTTGGTCTTTAAGTAAATTTGTGATACGTCCAATGCTTAAACAAGGGTTTGGGCGCATCATCAATATGGCGTCGGCAGCGGGAATTGTTGGCAATGCTGGTCAAAGTAACTATAGCGCTGCAAAAGCCGGGGTCATTGGGCTTACTAAAGCGCTTGCCCGAGAATATGGAGCCAGGCAAATAACGGTTAATTCGATTGCCCCTGGATTCATCGACACAGCGATGACTAGAAAACTTCCAACCCCTTTAATTGAAGCGGCGATTAGCACGATTCCGCTTAATCGGATTGGAAAACCCGAAGAAGTTGCCGCGGCAGTGTTATTTCTTGCCAGCGATAACGCTTCCTACATTAGTGGCCAAACGCTGTCGGTTGATGGCGGGCTGGCGATGTAATAAGGAGAATAAATGAAACGAAGAGTTGTTGTTACTGGACTTGGAGCTGTCTGCCCTGTGGGTAATGATGTGAATTCAATGTGGGCGGCCATGCTTGAAGGGAAAAACGGCATTGGTCCCATTACTTTATTCGACACGACACTTTCACGCGTGAAAATCGCTGCTGAAGTAAAAAATTTTGATGCTAGCAAATATCTAGATGAACGGCAAATTGCTCGGCTTGATCGTACGATTTTACTTGGTCTTGTCGCCGCTTCGCAAGCCTATGAGGATGCTGATCTCGCCTCCGTGACGATCGATCGTTACCGGATTGGAACTTTTGTGACTAGCGGCATGGGCGGTAGCACTACAATATGGACTGAAAGTCAACATGCAGCGGCTAAAGGACCCGATCGCATGTCGCCATATTTTATCCCTAACTCGATCGTCAATTTGGTTGGGGGCAATATCACGATCAAATTTAACATCAAAGGACCAAATTTACCGGTGGTCACTGCGTGCTCCTCAAGCACAAATTCAATTGGGGAAGCATATCGTTACATTAAAGATGGATATCTAGAAATTGCCCTTGCTGGTGGCGCTGAAGCGGCCATCAATCCGCTTGGAATAAGTGGGTTTACCGTTCTACGAGCTTTGAATTTTTCGAATGATCCCGCCCGTGCCTCGATTCCTTTTGACCGCGAGCGCACTGGTTTCGTCCTTGGAGAGGGTGCTGGCGTCCTCGTGTTAGAAGAATATGAACACGCGTTAGCGCGCCATGCTAACATTTACGCCGAAGTCGTCGGATACGGAAATACAAGCGATGCCTATCATATTACCGCTCCCGATGAAACGGGTGAAAGTATTACCATGTGCCTTAATTTCGCCCTTGAGGAAGCTGGAATTAAACCCGAACAGGTAGACTATATCAATGCTCATGGCACCTCGACGGTTCTCAATGACCGGATTGAAACGCGCGCCATTAAGCAAGCGTTTGGACCACATGCTTATAAACTCAACATCTCGTCGACTAAGTCGATGACTGGCCATATGCTTGGAGCGACCGGAGCTATCGAATCGATTGCGGCGATTTTGTCCATTAGAGATGGAATTATTCCTCCCACGATTAATACGCGGGAAACGGATGCCGATTGCGATTTAAATTATACGCTTGGACAGGCGGTCAAACGCCGTGTCGATATTTCGATGAACATCAATATGGGCTTTGGTGGACAAAATGCCGCAATTGTATTTAAGAAGGTAAGCAAATGATGACGCGAAAAGAAATCGAAACTATCATCCCTCATCGCCATCCCTTCCTTTTGGTTGATTATATATCGGAGTTAACGCCAGTCAAACGCGCGGTTGGTTATAAAATAGTGCAGGAAGATGACTTTTGGGTGAAAGGCCATTTTCCTGGCATGCCGGTCATGCCCGGAGTTCTTATTATTGAAGCCCTAGCCCAAGTCGGCGCCGTCTGTCTGTTGTCTGCCGATCCTTTTAAAGGGAAAATCGCCTTTTTTGCGGGAATTGAAAATGCCAAATTCCGGAGAAAAGTACTAGTAGGCGATACATTGCGTCTCGAAGTGGAAATTTCTAAATTACGGCCATTTTATGGTATTGGCAACTTTAAAGCTTATGTCGGCGATGAATTGGCTTGCGAAGCTACCTGTTCCTTTGTCGTTGGTAAATGAAGTGCTCTTTTCAATCATTCATTTTGATGAACTCACTTCCACAAATGATTACATCAAGAATAATTACCGTCTTCTGCCCGACGTATCGCTTATTCGCGCCGATTATCAAAGCGCGGGCCGCGGGCAATTTTCACGCAACTGGGAAAGCAATCGTGGCCAAAACTTACTTGTTTCGCTTCTATTGAAGACAGGTATTAACGACTTATCGGTTCATTCATATGAAGAACAAGTTCGCAATTCATTAATATCATTATTGGATTTTTATGGTGTCAATGCTCATATAAAACTTCCTAATGATATCTTTGTTGGCGATCGAAAAATATCGGGCATTCTCATTGAAACGAAACAAATCGCTGGTGTCTATGAGTATTTAATAATTGGCATTGGCCTTAATGTTGGGCAAACGGAGTTTCCCGATTATTTAAATGCCACGTCGATTGCGCTTCAATCCCCACTAAAGATTTATCTAGAAGATGTATTTAACAAATTTATTAGCATGCTTGAAGTGAATCTTGCGCCATTATTGACTAAAACACCCTAAGAGATTCACCTTTCTTTATGGTGATAAACAATCTTTTCATCGATGATGGTCATCGAGGTTTTTAAATGTAACAATTGGGCGTCTTCAACCTTTAAAATATCCGCGGGAAAGACTGAAAAATCAGCTAGGTAACCCACATCAATATGGCCCCGCGACTTTGTCGAGTTGGAGATAATGGCATGATTTGTCGTATACATCCTTACGGCGTGGAACCGATCGACACATTGTTCGATATTGTATGTTTTTCCTTCTTTTAGTGAGGTCCTTGTCACAAGCGCATGGATTGATAGCAGGGGATTAGGATCTTCAACCGGAGCATCAGAACTTCCAATAAGCTTTAAATTGTATTCTAAATATGTTTTCCATGGATAAACGAGGTCGGGCATGATATGTAACCATTTTTGGAGATGGGGCATATCGCTCGTTACAAATAGTGGTTGGATATCAATAACGACGGGGAGTCGCGCCAGTTTTTCTAGTGTCGCAATTTTGGCGAGTGAGGCATGAATGATGCGATCGCGTTGACCCTGTTGCGGTGGAAAAAGCGTTAGCCAATCAGCGACTTCATCTAGTCCTTGGTCACCGATAACGTGGATAGCGACCGGATAATGTTGCTGTCTAACCAGCGTAAGAAAACGTTGAAAATCATCGCGGGAAACAATCGGAGCGCCTCGATGATTAGCGCGGGCATAATTATGGCTGATAAAAGCGGTGTTTGAAGATAAAGTGCCGTCATAAAATGTCTTAACAGCACCAAACTCTAGATATGGTGAAGATGGAGAAAAGTCGCTCTTTGATTCTAGAAAATCTTTAAAGACACGATGATTAATGAGCAAATGAGTCCTGAATGGCAATTGTTGCAGCGACTCGGTAATCGCGCTTAGCGGATAGCTAAAACGATTGAAGTAAGCCAAATCATCGCTATGGCCACCGGTAATGCCAAGTTCATGTAAATGTGAAACTGCACGATGAAAATACTCCATTAATATACACTTGTCATAGGAAAATAGTTTTTCTTTTAAGGTGTCGGCTTCACGTTCGGTGATAACACCATTTGTCGAGGTGATATTGGCTTTTTCAAGGGCCCAGGAATTGGCAGTGATGGTGTGGTAATCACCATGAATTAACACGATCGGTTTTTCGCTCGAAATGGCATCTAAATCGTCCTTTGTGATGCCACATTCGCGATATCCTTCAGCCACGATTATGCGAGCATTAGTAATCCCTTTTAATCGTTTGATTATTTCTTTACAAATAGTGATACCTGTTAGATCAAGGCGCGATAATTTTTGACCATAACCAATCAAGTGTAAATGGCCATCAACCATGCCGGGATAGGCATGATGTCCGTGCACATCAATCGAAGGTGTGGACTTAAATGCTGCTTCATCAACATTGACAGCGATGATTGCCCCATGATTGGTCAATATGTTAAAAAACGCTTCATCAGGATTGTGCATTGAATGGAAATGGCCGTTTTTCCAAAGTTTCATATCGTGATTATAGCATGATGAAATTGAAGCAAACGGGCCATCGCTAATTCAAAGCGGATAAAACGCGATTCTTGCAGAAATTAAATTAATTAAAAGACAAACCCAATTACTTTGAAAAAATGACAAATTTGCTATTTTGTTGCAATATAAGCAAACAACATGTACTATATCAATGGTTTTATTATCGCAAGGTAATAAAACGTGTTATTAACTCTGCAAGAGTGGGTCCTGATCCACTCTTTGTCTTTTGAAGGGAGCCTCGATGAGTTTAATTGAAGATATCACCATTCTGCTGAAAGAACCCTTACAGGCGATTGGGGCGACGATTGAAGAAGTTAACCTTCGCGTCGAGCGCGGCGAACACATGCTCCATATTGCCATCTTGCGCGCGGGAGGACTGATCGACCTCGATTATATCGTTAAGGTCACTAACATCATCTCGCCACTGATGGATCAGGCCAATCTCATCGATCACCACTATATGCTTGATGTATCAAGCGCGGGGATTGAAAAAGAGGTACCAATTGTTGATTTATCAAAGCATCTGGGAACGTATCTTGCCATTACCCTTCATAAGCCTTGGCATGGAGAGAATAAACTACTAGCGACGCTTAATAGCGTACACGGGGATACCATCACGATTAGTGGTAATCTTAAGGGTCGTAACTACAACACGCAAATCTCGATAGCGGACATCGATAAAGTCCGTGAAGCCATTAAATTTTAGGAGCCACCATGTTCAATGCCAAAGAATTCCTGCAAGCCTTAGAAGCGCTAGCCCAAGAAAAAGGAATTTCCAAAGACGCCATTATTGAATCGCTAAAAGAAGCGATGGAAAAAGCCTACCGGAAGCAACTCGGAACCGGAGACGACGCGTTAGTCAGCGTCGATATCGACGCCGATGCCGGTCGCATTTCGATGTATCAAATCCTTAAGGTCGTCGAGGAAGTCGATGATGATTTTTTGCAAATTAGCATCGATGATATCAAGAAGATGAACCTCGACCTGCAAGTGGGCGATGATTATAAAATCGAAGCTTCGACCGAAGATATGGCTAAAGCTGCGGCCATGACCGTTAAAAATATTTTCCGGCAAAAACTCGCCGAAGCCGAAAAAGCGGCGCTTTATGAAATTTATAAAGATAAGATGGGCGAGATGATTATTGGACAGGTGGAAAAGATCGATGAACGCTCGGCTATCGTTAATATTGGACGCACCTCGGTTTATCTACCTAAATCCCATTGCATCCCTGGGGAGGTATTCAAAATTGGTGACCGTATTAAACTGTATGTTATTGACGTGTCAATCGTCCAAGGCAAAAGCGCGCAAATTAACGTCAGTCGCGCCGATGCTGGATTCCTCCGGCGCCTGTTTGAAGAAGAGATTCACGAAATTTATGAAGGCACGGTCGTGATCAAGAATATTGCCCGCGAAGCTGGTGAACGCAGCAAAGTCGCTGTCTACTCCCTTGATCCAAATGTTGATCCCGCGGGTGCTTGTATCGGGCCAAATGGCACGCGGATTCAAAAAATCGTCGGCCAATTAGGCAACGCCAAAGAAAAAGAAAAGATCGACATCATCGCTTATAACGATATTCCCGGCATCTTTATCATGGAAGCGTTGAAACCGGCGCAGGTACTGGGCGTTGTTCTTGAAGCAAAAAAGAAAGCGGCGATTGCTGTTATTGCTAACGGCCAATCGGCCCTAGCAATTGGTAAACGTGGAGTTAATGCTCGCTTGGCTGTTAAATTAACAGGTTGGGATATCGCGATTAAAGAACAAGATGAGGCGCTTGCGCTTGGACTTCATTACTTAACCGCCGATGAACTTCGCCGAGACGAAGAAATTCGCCGTTACGAAGAAGAAATTAAACGGCGTGAAGCTGCGCGTCAAGCGGCAATTGATGCGATTCCCCCAACGCCCAAAGATGACATCACGATGACCCAGGTCATGGCTGAAGCGACTCCAAGCGAAAAAGTTACTCCTGAAGTTGCAAAACCGGCGGCACAACCAAAGCCCGTGGAAGCGCCCAAACCTGAAAAGAAAACCGTCATTCGCACGACCAAGACACTTGAAGATCTTGAACGAGAACTCGAACGCGAAAAAGAGAGAAATCTCGCAAAAGCGACCGCTCCTAAGAAAAGGCCATACAAGCGTGGTGAAAAGCGCGATGAGATGCCGGTTGAAAAACCGGTTGTCACCCCAACCTTAACGCCAACTTCTTACATGGATATTTATAGCGATGAGGAAATCGAAGAGCTCGAAAAAGAAGAAGTTGTTACTGAAGATGAAGACATCGATTTCGAGGAATTCGAAGACTATTACGATACTGAGGAATAACGATGAAGAAAATCCCGATGCGCCGCTGCCTTGTAAGTGGCGAGATGCTTCCTAAAAAAGAATTACTTCGCATCGTGAAAACGCCTGATGGACATTTAAAAGTTGATGCCACCGGCAAGCTAAACGGCCATGGCGGTTATCTTAAAAAAGATTTCCAGATTCTGGAAATGGCCATAAAGCGAAAAACGCTTGAGAAAGTGTTTGGGATGCCGGTTGAGGCAACTCTTTACGAGGAGATTAAACGTCTAATATGAACAACGCGAAGGTCGAGGGGTATTTAGGACTCGCACGGCGCGCTAACTATGTGTTATTTGGCGAAACCGCGCTACATAACGTGCCGCTTGGACGCATTAAGTTACTAATCGTCGCCAGTGATAGCAGTCAAAATACAATGATGGATGTCGCACGTGCTCTCGCCGATCACCCGATTGCTAACTATGTGTACGGAACCAAAGAGTCCCTCGCGGCCTTATTTGGTAAAAAAGCTGTTGCCATCATCGGAATTATCAACGATGGACTCGCGCGGCAGCTAAAAATCGAATTGGAGGATTCGCACGATGCAAAAGAAAAATCAATACCAAAAAAATAATACGACTAAAGTCCGCCAAAGCAATGTTAGGGGTACCCTGGCAAAAAGTGAAAAGGCGAAAGTTTCCAGTGGTGTCTTTGTCTATACAGGTGAAATTGGCATTAGCGAATTATCCGAAAAGATCAATATCCCCGTTAATGAAATCGTTAAATACTTATTCTTAAATGGCAAGATGTTCACGATTAACTCCAAGCTCGACGATGAATGCGTCGGCATGGTGTGCTTGAACTTCGGACTCGATTTCAAAAAAGAAAAAGCCATTGAAGAAGAAAATATCGAAGAATACGATATTGTCGATGATCTTAAGAGCTTAAAAGAGCGGCCTCCAGTTGTCACGATTATGGGACACGTCGATCATGGTAAGACAACATTAATTGACGCGATTCGCTCGAGTAATCTCGTCGCTGGTGAATTTGGCGGCATCTCGCAAGCCATAGGTGCCTATCAACGCGATTTTAATGGCAAGAAAATCACCTTTATCGACACGCCTGGGCACGAAGCTTTTACAGCGATGCGCTCACGTGGCGCGAGTGTCACTGACATTATTATTTTAGTAGTCGCTGCCGATGATGGCGTCATGCCTCAAACTCGGGAAGCGATTGATCACGCTAAAGCGGCTAATGTCCCGCTTATTGTCGCCATTAATAAGATGGACAAAGCCAGCGCTAACCCCAAACGCGTCAAAGATGAATTAATGCAACTTGGCATCGTCGCCGAAGAATTCGGAGGCGAACATATCTTTTTAGAAATATCCGCCAAGTTCAATCGCGGCATCGATACATTGCTTGAAAATATATTAACGCTTTCAGAAATGCTTGAACTTAAAGCGAATCCGGATCGCTATGCTTATGGCACTGTGCTAGAAGCCGTGCTCGATAAAGGCGAAGGTCCCAAGGCGACGCTATTAGTGCAAAACGGCACGCTGAAATCTTCGGATTATGTTGTCGTGGGTGCCGCTTATGGAAAAGTTAGACGCATGACAAACGAATTCCAAAAAATCGTTAAAGTCGCGCCACCTTCAACGCCAGTTTCCATTATTGGCTTGAGCGAATTACCGATTGCCGGTGACCATTTCATGGCCTTTTCGACCGAAAAGCAAGCGCGCGATATTGCCTCCAAACGGAAACTAAAACTCGACGCCACCAAATTGGCGGGAAGCGCCGCCGCTTCGATGGAAGACTTAAATGAGCGGTTTTTGAAAGGCGAAGTCCAAGATCTCAATTTAATTATCAAAGCCGACAATACCGGCTCGGCGGAAGCCCTTAAATCTTCACTCGAAAAGATTGATGTCAAAGGTATTAAGCTCAATATTATCCGTTGCTCGACGGGGGCGATTACCGAAAGCGATATCCTACTTGCTAACGCCAGTAGCGCCATCATCTATGGCTTTAATGTGCGACCCTCTGCCAATATTCGTGCGATGGCCGATGAAGAAAAAGTCGAGATCCGTCTTCACCGCATCATTTATGCTTTGATTGAAGAAATCGAAGCCGCCTGTAAGGGCATGCTAAAACCGGTGCAGGTCGAACAAGTGACCGGCCAAGCGGAAGTCCGCCAAATATTTAAGGTGTCAAAAATTGGCACAATTGCCGGATCGATGGTTATCTCTGGATCAATCAAGGCCAACAACCCGATTCGTTTAATTCGTGATGGAGTTGTCATTTTTGAAGGAAAAATCGCTAGCATGAAACGCTACCAAGCCGATATTAAAGAAGCGAATACCGGCTATGACTGCGGCATTGTGCTAGAAAACTATCACGATACGAAGGAAAATGACATCATTGAAGGTTATCAAATGGTCGATGTCGCCGCCAAATAATGAACCATCGTAAAGATCGCCTCGAAGCGTTAATTATTCGCAACGTGTCAGAAATCATCCAATTCGAGTTAAAAAATCCGAAGATTGGTTTTGTCACGATTACTTCAGGAAAAGTGACTTCGGATTATTCCTATGCCAAGATTTATGTGACTTTCCTTGATGGCAAGGGCAAAGAGGAGCGGTTAGAGGAATTAAAAAAAAGCAAAGGCTATATCCGAAGCGAACTTGCTAAACGCCTTGATATATATAAAACACCCGATATTGTCTTTATATATGATGATACTCACGAACGCGCCGAAAAAATTGAAGCGGCCCTAAAAAAAGAGGCCGAATTCTTCTCTAAAAAATAAAAGGGCATTGCCCTTTTTTATTTTAATGTCACGGTCATTTGATAATGTTCGATACCAGCTTCGAGGAATATATCACCTTCAGCGACATATCCAAATTGTTCATAAAATTGTTTTAGATGGGCTTGGGCGTGAATCGTGATGGTGACGGGATTAAACTTTTTAGCGAGGAATTTATGGAGCCATCTCATCATTAATGATCCATAACCTTTTGCGCGATGTTCTTGTAAAATAGCGACGCGGCCAATGTGTAAACGGCCCGGTCCATCAACGATATAGCGAATCGTGCCGATGGCTAAGCCATGTTGCATTAATAAGAAACTATGGGCGGTTTCGTCATCGGTTCCATCAAATTCAAGATCGACAGGGACATTTTGGCCGATCACGAATACGACATTGCGAATATAACTTGCCATCATTCCATCCAGTGCCGAGACTACGGGTCGCATCGATAAATTGGTGCCTTCGATTTGGTAATTGATTTCATCAAACCATAAATCGGCTTGTTCAAAATTCGAAAGCATCGTTAAAAAATTATCTCTAGCGCTGGGATAGCGATGATATAAGTCGTTAAGAATTTCTTTAATATCTTGACGAGTTGTGGCCCCATCCGCTGGGCATGGGCTTTCGGTAACGGGGATTCCCAGTTCTTTTACGGCCGTAATTATTTGCGTTTCCCGTACATGGATGAAGGGGCGAATAAAGGTGATATCAGCCTTCTCTAGATGCATTTTAGGGGCAAAAGTCGCTAGACGTGCCCCGAAGATTTGATTCATCATGAATGTTTCAATCGCATCGTCACCATGATGGGCAAAGGCAACTTTGGAATATCCTAAATCAATAGCGACTTTATTAATGGCCGCTTTTTTCATCCTCGAGCAAATTGAACAGGGCAGGTGTTTGCCCTCGATTTGGTGGGCAGACAGAATTGGATATACTTCGCGAGCGGGCACGACTTTTAGCGTTAATCCCAGTGTCGCAATATAGTCACTGGCGCCTTTGGCATTGAAACCAGGAAATCCCAAATCGAGCATGACTGGTAGCATTTCAAAATCTTTGTGGACGAATTTTCGATATAAGTGAAGGGCATAAACAAGAAGGAGCGAATCTTTACCGCCAGAAACGCCGATGATCAGCCGATCGCCGGTATTAATTAAATCGTATTGTTCATCGCCCTGACGGAGGGCGGCAAGGATGGTGCGTATTGCTTTCATAATTCAATGTTATTTGATGTTAAAACTATTATAATATACAGGAAAGTGAGACAAACTTAAATGGATGGTTTTTTATTAATCGACAAACCACAAGGAGTCACCAGTCGTGACGTGGTTGATGATATTGTTAAGAAGTTCAATATGCCGAAGGTGGGACATACGGGAAGCCTTGATCCGTTTGCCACCGGACTTTTAGTTATCACCCTTGGTAAAGGTACCAAAGCCGGACCCTATCTCGAGGCACTTGAAAAGACATATGTGGCCACGTTAAAACTTGGCACGCAAACCGATAGCGGCGATTTGACTGGAAAAGTGATCGCTACTTCCGAAGTATTCCCGCTTTTTGATTATTATGTTCAAGAAACGCTTGAAATGTTTTTAGGCGATACCATGCAAACCCCACCGATGCATTCGGCCCTAAAAGTGGCGGGGGTGCCACTATACAAACTGGCCCATGAAGGCATCTCGATTCCTCGCGAATCGCGTAAGATTCATGTCCATGAAATTAAATTAAATGAGCTTAAAGTTGATGAAATCACCTTCACGGCGACCGTATCAAAAGGCACTTATATGCGGACTTTAGGCGAAGATATCGCTAAAAAGTTTGGCATGGTTGGCCATTTAATTAGTTTAAGGCGGACGCAAGTCGGATCTTTTTCAGTTAATGATAGTAGCCGACCCGAAACCATTGGAGTCAACCAAGTGCGCTCGGTCTATGAAGGCTTATCATTTATGCCACAAGTCATCATTACGGGCGATTTAATTAAGGATGTCAAAGATGGCAAGCCGCAATTATTGAAGGCTAGCGATGATACCGTCTTACTCGTGAGTGATAAACAAGAAGTGCTCGCCGTTTATGAAAAACGGGAAAGCGGCTTATATTTTAGTGTCCGAGGTCTATTTTAAACTTGAAAGTTATTATTACGAATTTAGTTGATGTGAAACGCTTTGATAAGGACACCGCGCTTTGTCTTGGCTTTTTTGATGGTGTTCATCGGGGGCATCGCTCGTTAATTGAAGCCGCGAAAGCGACGGGTCTAGAAGTTGCCGTATTGACATTTGACAGGTCTCCTAAAGCCAAGTTAGAAGCTCCATTATTAACGACGGTGGAAGATCGGTTGCATTTATTTGAACAATTAGGAGTGACCACGACATTACTTGTCATTTTTGAGGACAAAGTAAAGTCATTAAGCCCTGAAGATTTTATGGCCTCTTTGAATCGGCTTGGCGTTAAAAAAGTCTTTTGCGGACCTGATTTCCACTTTGGTCATAAAGCTGCGGGCGATGCCACATTACTTAAATATGGGCTTGGTCGCAACTTTGTAACGACAATTGTGGATGAAGTTCTTGAAGACAACCAGAAAATTGCCAGTTCTCGGATAATGAAACACCTTCAGTATGGAAATATTTCCATTTCTAATCGCATGCTTGGGCGTCCATATTCCATCAAAGGGACCGTCATTAAGGGCAAAGGCAATGGCAAAAAACTTGGCTATCCCACCGCTAATTTAGCGCTTTCGGCCAATTACGTGTTGCCCCTTAATGGCGTGTACGCCACGATTGCCACAATTGGTGAGAAACGGTATTACAGCATGACTTCAGTGGGATATCATCCGACCATCGATCCGGTTGCGCGACCCCTCGTCGAAGTCCATATTTTCGATTTCAAGCAAAAGATATATAAATCGACTCTCAAGGTAGAATTCTTACAATTTTTGCGGCCGGAGATTACCTTTAAAAGCCTTGATGACCTCGTTAGTAAAATGCGAGACGATGAAACGACGATTCGTGGCCTCAAACATACGCTTTTCAAGTAATTGTTGTTGCAATATATCCGTTTTATAGTAAACTATACGAGCAACCGTTTCTATGAATGACGACACTCCGACGTCATCCATGGGGCGTGTCAAGAAATATCGAAGGAGGAATAATCGATGGCTTTATCAAAAGAAAAAGTCGCAGAACTTGTCGCCCAATTTGGGGAAAACGACAAGGATACCGGTTCAGCCGCTGTCCAAATCGCCTTGATGACGATGCAGATAAATGAACTGACTGCACACTTAAAAATCCATCACAAGGACCACCATGGCCGTCGCGGCTTATTGGTGCTCGTCGGCAAACGTCGGGGTTTGCTGGACTACTTAGCGAAAACAAATCGCCCTAAGTACTTGGAAGTACTCGAAAAACTTAATTTACGTAAGTAAAATAAAAGACCAGCGCTGGTCTTTTTTCTTTAATTTTTCATGGTGATGATTGATAATTTACTTATGATGAGGTAATCATATGCCGTTACTTGAAAGATTTTTGGAATACGTTGGCATCGATACGCAATCGGATGATTCTTCCCCCTCTTCCCCGAGTACGAGCAAGCAGTTAGATTTATCGCGCTTACTTGTTAAACAGTTAAAAGAGTTAGGTCTCATCAATGTGCGCCTCGATCATTTTGGAACCGTCTATGGCGAGCTGCCAAGCAATGGGGGCCCCAGTCATCCAATCATTGGTTTTTTGGCCCATGTGGATACCGCCCTTGAAATGCCGGGCGCCAATGTTAAACCACGGATTATTTCCAATTATGATGGTGGTTCGATTGTCTTAAATGAGCAGGACAACATTTTGATGGATATCCAAAATTTCCCCCATTTAGAACAATTTAAGGGAAAAACGTTGGTGGTAACCGATGGGAAGACTTTATTAGGCGCCGATGATAAAGCGGGAATTGCAATTATCATGACGTTATTAGAAAAACTTCATAATGATTCCTCAATTATTCATGGTCCGATCAAAGTGGCGTTTACGCCCGATGAAGAAATCGGTCGCGGGGTCGTCAATTTTGATGTGGCATCCTTTGGTGCTGATTACGCTTATACAATTGATGGGGGACCCATTAGTGAAATCAACTATGAGAACTTCAATGCTGCTTTGGCTATTGTCACCTTTAAGGGAGAATCCATCCATCCAGGATACGCCAAGGGGAAGATGATTAACGCTCAATTAGTGGCCATGGAATTTTATGCCTTGCTCCCCGACAAAATGCAACCGCACTTGACTGATAAATATGAGGGCTTCCATCACATCGTTTCATCAAGCGGATCGGTTGAACATGCGGAAGCCCATTACATTATTCGCAATCACGATGCTAAATTATTAGCGCAGCAAGAAGCCAATTTTCACAAAGCCGCTTCAGTTATAAACTCCAAATATGGTCGCCCCGTCGTCAGCGTGACGATACGGCCAGGATACCGCAATATGCGTCCGGTGATTGAAGAAAAACCCGAGGTATTATACACCGCGCTTGATGCCTATAAGGCTTTGGGAATTCCCGTAAGTACGACGCCGATCAGAGGTGGCACTGATGGCGCTAGTTTGACTTATAAAGGGATTCCTTGCCCCAACTTAGGGACGGGTGGCTATCACGCCCATGGCAAATATGAACTGGCCATTGTCGAGGAAATGAATACGATGGTGGCAATACTCCTACATATTGTTACTAAAAAATAGTAAAATATAATATAATATTTACAAAGGAGACGCTGTCATATGAAAAAATACGCGAAGCCATTACCCTATGTCGCTTTTATATTCGGTCTAATAACTTTCATTACCATTTTCCTTGCCGGGCTACAATGGACAAATCCCATCACCCAAGATGTGACGATGTATACGGGATTATCGATTAGTTTTGGCAGTCGCTATCTCATTATCAATGATAACAATTACTCGGCGTTTGCCTTTAACATCGGGACTTCTATCGCCTATATTCTTCCCTTTTTCCTGTCGTTATGTTTTTTTGTCTTAAATCAAATATTAAAATTAAAAGAAGGAAAGAAAGCCGTCTTGATGGGTATTCTTGCTGTTTCTTTCTTTGCCTCCTTCATTCTTTTGATACTCATCCCCAATACTACGATGTCTTATTCTGTAATATTTGGCACTCGTGGCGATAATAGCGTGTTTGCTAATGGGGCTTTAGCCTATGGAAGTTATATTGGATTTATATCATCGATTTTAGGTTTTATCACTGCCGCATTTGCCACGGTTTTTCCGATTATCGATCGTTAGGCGCCTTGTATTTTTTAATGATTTAAGTATCCATTGTGGATACTTTTTTCTTATAAATCAGCATGGATATTTCTGTGCGCTTGGCAATATATATTTATACTCAATCGCTTGAAATTTGCTATAATAAACGGGTTAAAACAATGAAAGAGGTAAAACATGTCTAAAAAAACATTCGAACTGGAGTTCGAAGGCCGGCGACTCACGATTGAAACGGGTGAAATCGCCAAACAAGCCGATGGCGCTGTCATCGTGCGCTACGAAGATACTGTGGTCTTATCCACAGCTGTGGCAAGCAAATTGCCCAAAGATGGAGATTTCTTCCCCTTAACCGTCGTCTATGAAGAAAAACAATATGCTTTAGGAAAGATTCCGGGGTCATTCCTTCGCCGTGAAGGCCGCCCAGGCGAGCATGCCACGCTATCGGCGCGCATGATTGATCGACCAATTCGCCCCTTGTTCGATGAAGGATTCCGCAATGAAGTCCAATTAGTAAATACGATTCTAAGCGTCGATTTAAACTGCACCCCAGAGATGAGCGCTTTATTTGGTTCCTCCTTAGCATTAGGAATTTCTAACATTCCCTTTGATGGACCCGTGGCTGGCGTTTACGTTGGCCGCATCGATGGTAACTTCATCATCAATCCCACATTAGAACAAAACGAGTTAAGCGACATTCACTTAGCAATCGCTGGCACGACCGAAGCCATCAATATGGTGGAAGCTGGGGCTCGCGAAGTTGGTGAAGACGATATGCTCGAAGCGATGATGTTTGGCCATGCGGCGATTAAAAAACTGTGCGCGTTCCAAAGTGAAATCATTGCCCAAATCGGTGTTGCCAAACGCGATATCGAACTATATAAAGTCGCTGATGATCTTGAAAAAGCTGTCCGCGAAGCTGGGACCATTCGTTTAGTTAAAGCTATTTCCATTTTTGATAAACTCGAACGCCAAAACGCGATTGAAGACATTCAAAATGAAATCATAGCTACTTATGACGCGCAAAAGTATGACACTGAAAAAGCCAAAGATTTGGTGTTACGTCAAGTCAAGCAAGTGCTTGAATTAATCGTGTCTGAGGAAGTCCGGCGCTTGATTACCGAGGAAAAGATACGGCCAGATGGCCGTCGGGTCGATGAAATTCGACCGCTGAACGCTCAAATCGATTTATTGCCCCGCGTTCATGGTTCGGCGATGTTCACGCGTGGACAAACACAAGTCATTTCCGTGGCCACTTTGGCATCGTTAAATGATGTCCAAATCATCGATAACCTTTCGCTAGAAGATAGCAAACGTTTCATGCATCACTATAACTTCCCGCCATTCTCAGTCGGAGAAACCGGACGCATGGGTTCCCCTGGTCGCCGCGAAATCGGTCATGGTGCCCTTGGTGAACGCGCGTTAAGTTACGTCATTCCAAGCGAAGAAAAATTTCCCTACACAATTCGCGTTGTTTCCGAAGTTGTGGAAAGCAACGGCTCGTCCTCACAAGCGAGCATCTGCGCCTCCTCGATGGCCCTCATGGCCGCCGGGGTTCCGATTAAGGCAAGCGTGGGTGGTATCGCTATGGGGTTAATTACCTCGGGACCACTTGATGGTAAGCATCCTTACACGATTCTCACGGACATCCAAGGACTTGAAGACCATTTTGGCGACATGGACTTTAAAGTCGCTGGAACGCGCAATGGCATTACGGCCCTACAAATGGATATCAAGATTCGCGGTATTACCCGCGAGGTCTTAAAAGAAGCTTTAGTGCAAGCTAATTCCGCCCGTCATCAAATCATTGATGTTTTAGAAGCGGCGATTCCTGCTCCGCGCGAGGAAGTTGGCAAATACGCGCCCAAACTCCATCAAATGATAATCTCGGTCGATAAGATTCGCGACGTCATTGGTCCAGGTGGCAAGGTCATTAACGATATTATTGAGAAATGCGACGATGTTAAAATCGATATTGAGCAAGATGGCCGCGTCTTAATTTATCACCAAGACAGGGAACCGATTAACCGGGCCGTCAAGATGATTGAAGCGCTTACCAAGGAAGCTAAGGTCGGCGAGATTTATGAAGGTCGCGTCGTCCGGATTGAAGCGTATGGTTGCTTTGTGAATCTGTTTGGTGATGTTGATGGCATGGTCCACGTGTCGCGATTAGCCCCAACGCGCGTTGAACATCCAAAAGATGTCGTTAAGCTTGGCCAAACACTTAAAGTGCGCGTTGTCGAGATTGATGAAAAAGGTCGCGTCGCCTTATCGCACAAAGAATTCGCCGAGAAGAAATAAATCGATTAAAGGTTGGCAAGCGCCACCTTTTTTTATTTATCAAAACGCGACTTAATGATAAAATCATTAGCAAGAGGCGTTTTAATTATGCATGATGTTATCATTCTCGGTGCTGGAGTCATTGGAGCGTTCATCGCCCGTGAGTTAGCGCGTTACCAACTCGACGTAATCGTCATCGATAAGGAAAACGATGTCGGTAATTTCACGTCGATGGCTAATTCGGCTCTCATTCATAGTGGGTATGATCCCGAACCAGGTTCGTTAAAGGCGAAACTAAACGTCCGCGGTAATGCCATGTTTGATCAAGTTTGCCAAGAACTCGACGTCATCTTTCGACGGATTGGAAGCCTGACAGTGACCACCATTCCCGATGAAATTAACGTGCTCCAAGAACTTCAAGAACGCGGACGTCAAAATGGCGTGGAAACACGAATTTTAAATCAACGAGAAGTCCACGAAATCGAACCCGCTTTAGCGGATGATGTTGTTTATGCCCTATTTGCGCCCACCGCGGGTATCATCGATCCATTTGAACTAGTTGTCCATTTGATGGAAAACGCGATTGATCACGGCGTTAAACTTTTTTTGAATGAAACCATCACGGGGATTAGTCCAATTGATGGAGGCTACCGCGTGATGACCAATGGCGCCAAGCATGCCGGCAAGATTATTATTAACGCGACCGGCGTTAACGCTGATTTAATTTCCGAGATGGTCGCCCCTAATGACTTTGTCATCAAACCCCGCAAAGGCTCTTATTTTGTCTTTGATCACTTTAATGATAACTTTTTAAAACACATCATATTTCCCGTGCCTGACCAACGAGGCAAAGGGATTGTGGTCACCTCTTCATATTCCTACAATTATCTCGTGGGACCAAATAGTAACTTTATCGACGAGCGTGATGATTTGGGGACCGATCGCGACACGCTGGAATATATTAAAGGGCAAGCAGTAAAACTCGTTCCCCAACTTCCGTTCGACAAAGTAATTCGGACTTTTTCGGGCTTGCGAGCAACTCCAAATACTGGTGATTTTATCATTGGACCAATCGCTAATCATCCTAATTTCATAAATGTCGCGGGTATTGAATCGCCGGGATTAGCTTCATCTCCCGCAATTGCTGAATATGTTATTAACGAATTCATCTCCAAACGGATCACACTCGTTAACAAGGAATCATTCAATCCCCGCATTCGGCCCCTCTATCGCTTTAATCGCATGAGTGAGCAAGAAATCAATCGACTTATTAAACTTAAACCGGAATTTGGCCATCTTGTGTGCCGTTGCGAGATGGTGTCGGAAGGCCATATTTTAGATTCTCTTTCGCGTAGCTGTCCGCCTCATTCCATCAAGGGTGTCAAGAAGCGGACACGAGCTGGATTTGGTCGCTGTCAAGGTGGTTTTTGCCAACCCCTTGTAGTGGCCTTGTTAGCAAAACAATATCGAATTAGTGAAAATGATGTCCTCTATGATTCGTTGGAAACATCCATTTTAAAAGAAGAAACGAAGGGAGGCTCCCACCATGAATGACGTTGATTTAGTCATCATTGGGGGTGGATCAGCCGGTTTAGCCGCTGCCGTAAGTGCCTACGATTGTGGCCTTCGCAATATTCTTATTCTTGAAAAGGATCGTTTTCTTGGCGGCATTTTGAATCAATGTATTCACCCCGGATTTGGCTTAACAGAATTTAAAGAACAGTTAACTGGCCCTGAATATGCCGAGCGTTTTATCGATATGGTAATTAATCGGGGCATTTCCTACCGCCTCGATACGATGGTAATGAGTATGACTTCTGATAAAGTTATTACATATTCCAACGCTTCCGAAGGTGTTGTTAAAGTAAAAGCGAAAGCTGTTATCCTAGCCACTGGTTGTTATGAACGCAACGCCGGCTCGATTGCCATTCCGGGGGACCGGCCCAGTGGGGTGATTACCGCGGGACTCGCGCAACGTTATTTGAATATTGATGGTTACCTTGTCGGCAAACGCGTATTTATTCTTGGAAGTGGTGACATCGGTTTAATTATGGCGCGGCGGATGACGCTTGAAGGGGCAAAAGTCTTAGGCGTGGCCGAAATAATGCCTTATAGCAATGGATTGAACCGCAATATCGTTCAATGTCTGGTTGACTATGATATTCCCCTGTATTTGTCGCATACAGTAACTCGTATTATCGGTAAGAAGAAACTGGAAAAAATAATCATTAATCAAGTCGACGATAAATTTGTGCCGATCCCAGGAACCGAATTGGAATTTGACGTCGATACGCTATTGTTGTCGATTGGTTTAATTCCTTCTAATGAATTACTTGATAAACTAAATATTCCCACCGACAAGACCCGCGGGGCGATTGTCGATCAAAACTTACAAACTACGCTTCCCGGAGTCTATAGCTGCGGCAATGTGCTACATGTCCATGATTTAGTCGATTTTGTTTCGATGGAAGGTAAAATCGCTGGCAAAAACGCCACTAAATACGTGTTTGAACAAGATACTAGCAGCGGGTCATTTATAAAAGTGGTGCCTCAAACGGGCATTAGCTACGCTGTTCCTCAACGAATTGATGTACAGCATATATTGGAACCGATTGAGTTTAAATTTCGCGTGAGTAAACCAAAACGAGATATATTCATATCGATAAGCCAAGGTGAGCGCTTGCTTAAACGGGCGTTTCATCCAGTGGCCATTCCCTCGGAAATGATAAACATGACGCTTCCGCCAACTTCACAAATTAATGATGATGAACCGATTTTCATCAGTATTAAGGAGCGAGCATGAATAATATTACGGAACTTATTTGCATCGTTTGCCCCAAAGGATGTCACTTGCGGGTTGATGAAAATCTCAATGTGACGGGACAGGGATGTCCCAGAGGCATTGTCTATGGGAAAGCGGAAATGCTGAATCCTACGCGCTTGCTTTCATCGACGATCAAACTTCATAGCGCATCAATGACGCGTCTTCCCGTTGTTACAAGTGGAGAAATTCCCAAGGGTAAAATATTTGACGTGATGAGTGTTATCAATTCCCTGGAAATATCCGCCCCCGTAAAAATCCATCAAGTTATCGTTAAAAATATCTTGGGCCTTAATGTTGATCTTGTTGCGACGCGAAGCGTATCTTCATGAGTTTTAAGCAATTACTAGCGAAATACAATTTGGCACGGGCAGTCGATTTAAAAGGCGATTGGAATTTAGGGCGGCTATTAAACATAAGCGCCATGCTTCTCGGTTTTTTGATAGTTGTTGTGGGCTATTTTATTAAGCTATTTCCTGATGGCATAGACTTTCAAGTTCGTCATTTTTTTGTGTTGATCGGGGGTTTAGGAGTATCTATTTTGCTGCACGAGCTAATTCATGCGCTGTTCATGCGGCTATTTTTATAAGAACGAGTGCGGTTTAAAATTCGTGGATGGGTGGCTTATGATGGAGTAGAAGATGGATTTTTTACAAGAAATGAGGATATGATCATTGCCTTGCTGCCCCTCGTTTTTCTGGGAATAACAATTACAGTATTGTCGTCATTAGTGACTAAAGGCGGTGATGCCCTCGCTTCATGGTATGGGATCTTACTAGTAATTCAAGGACAACACATCGCGGGGGCGCTTGGCGATGACCAGGTACACGGCATTTTATTTAAACAGAAGAAAATGGTTCTAGCTAATGATGATGGCATGCGTATGTGTTATTATCTTTTCGAAAATGAGCAAATCAATGCGATTCAAACTGAGAATTTAAGCGATTTATTTAGAAATTCAAGTCATTTTATTTGAATTTCGTCTTTGTTTCGTTATAATAACTAGGAATTTACTATAAATAATAAATAATTATTTGGAGGAAGACTATGTCACAACGCATTCGCGTGTTCGCTTTGGGCGGCCTCGACGAAAACGGAAAATGCTTATTCGTTATCGAAATTGATAACGATATATTTATCATCGAAGCTGGCCTTAAATATCCGGACGTCACCAATCCTGGCATCGATGCCATTATCCCGAATATCGCCTATTTAAAACAAAATAAAAACAAGGTGCGCGCTTATATCATCACGCATGGTCATGATGATCAAATGGGTGCCCTGCCCTATATATATCGCCATGTCCCAGCGCCTATTTATGGCTCTTCGGCCACGATTGCGCTTATTAAACAATATTCGCAATCGATCGTCCCGGCCGTAAAATTTGAGTTTGTGCCCATTAAACCAACGGACCATGTAACAATTGCGGGCTATCATTTCGATTTTTATCAAACGGTTCATGCGATTATGGATACATCCGGCTTTGCGCTTGAGACCGTATATGGAAATATCGTCTATACTGGCGATTTCATCATTGAGCATAATTCCAATAAAAATTACAAACACGATTTTAACGCCCTGGCCAAAATCGCCGAGCGCGACACGTTACTTTTAATGACGGAAAGTAGTGGCGCTGATAAACCCGGCTACACTTCCCCCAATCATCGCCTGGCTCCTCATTTAGCGCTTCCCTTCCAAGAAGCGACGAGCCGTATTTTTATCGCTTTGTATAACCAATCGGTTTATAACCTCGAAGAAGCGATTGAATTTGCTTTTTCCCAAGGAAAAAAGATCTTGTTTTATGATAATGAAACCGAAGACTATATCCGCACCTTCCAAAATTTTGGCTCGCTTTCGCTACCGAAGGAACGCGTTGTCTTACGTGAAAATCACCTCCGGATGCCACCCCAGGATTTGGTTATTTTAATGATGGCTCCCGGTGAAAAAATCTATAAGAAGATTGCCGAGTTGGCGATTGGGGAAAATGATGACAAGACGTTTAAAATTAATACAACGGACACATTTATCGTTGCCGCCCCTAGTGCCCCCAATATCGAGATATTAGCGTCTAACGCCATTGATGATTTGTACCGGACCGGCGCCAGTGTCGTTAATATCACACGCAAAAAGATTACGAGCATGCACGCCCAAGAAGAAGATATTAAGACGATGATTTCGCTTTTAAAACCGAAATTTTATATGCCGATTAAGGGCGAATATGTCCAACTTGTCGCCAATGCCAAACTCGCAGTCTCTCTTGGAATTGGCTTAAATCACATGAATACCTTTTTAATGGACAATGGCATGATTTTAGAAATTAATGAAGGCAAAGCCCGTGTTTTAAGTCATGAAATGGATATGATTGCTACAGGCGATGTATTAATTGATGGATTAGGTGTTGGCGATGTGCGCAAAGACGTCATCACCGAGCGCCAACAATTAGCCGATGATGGCGTTATCGTCATGGGAATCACCATATCGCGCAAAATGAAACAAATCGTGGCTGGGCCCGATGTTCAAATGCGTGGTTTCGTATTTGTTAGGGACTCCGATAATGTCATGAAAGAACTAACCAACATTTTTAAAGAATCGATTGGTGAGTATTTCTCAAAACCAGCGATGACGCTTGAAGAAGCGCGGACGCTTGTCATTGAAAAATCGTGGCGCTTCATTAAACGTGAAACAGGAAAACGGCCCATCGTTATTCCGATTATTATCGATACTACCTTATAAATTAGAAAAGCGCCGCGGCGCTTTTTTATTTGGTCATGTAGAAAATGAAGATACTGCCAAGCAGAAGCATCACAAAGAAGAAGATGCTGGCGCCTCGATAAATCTTTTTGATGGCCCCATTAGAGGGTATCAAATAAAAATACCCAAGCGAAAATGGCGTCAGGATAATGAATAACGCGTCTTTGATGTTTGTTTTTCGCGTGATTACTTCAAAAATACGAAGCAATAACAAAATAATAGGTGTGCCAAATAAGGCGATGATAAAGGAGATGACAGAGACGCCAATCATTAACTCAAACATGTTTGCGCCCTCCAATAAAGACAAATATTAAACCGAGCCCAGGTAAAATCGCCAGCCAGTAGAAACGGAAGAAAAACACGACCACGACAAACCAGAATATGGTCATAAAGAAGACCAACAACCGATCGAATAGTTTCATAACGTGACCTCCGCTTCCACCATAAGGAAAGAAGTCATTGTGCCATATTGGTCGACATCGATGAGGCGTCCGCCGCGATTGATAATGCCATACCCGTTATAGCCACTTGTTTGGCCATAAGCGAGGAGCACGCCATCTTTAACAAAACTAAAGTTTGATAAATGGTCATGACCCACAAAGACACCGCTGGATACATCGTGAGTGACGATCGCATCAAACAAGCCGGTGTCTTGGCCTTGGGGGTACACTTTGTCTTCGCCCATTTGGCCATCGATTAATGGATATTCGGTATATTCTTCAAATTGAAGAAGTGGAATATGCATATAAATTGTGGAGTTAATATCATTAATGGCATCTTGGGCAGCGTGATTAGCGTACCAGGCAACTTGCGCTTCCGATAACCAACCATATTCCATTAAAGCGCCATTTTCCGTTTTAGAATCGAGCAAATACAAGCGATGGAAGACTTCATCTTGGTACATGGCGTCAATTATAAAATTACCAAAGCCACCATCGACCAGCTTGGGACCAATTTTAAACAGTAAATTTTCGGGCTTGGCCCGCTCGATGGCGTCCAGATTCCTTTTATAATTATTGAAATCGGTATCGTGATTACCGAAGTTAAATGTCCAGGGGATGCCGATTTTGTCGATGCGACGCGTCAGCGATTCATATAAGGAAGGGGCAAGAGGCGACATTGTTAAGTCGCCGGTGATAACAATAATATCGGCTGATGTTTGCGTCGCCAACGCTTCGATTAATTCAAATGTTTTTTGATCATTCCGGTCAATGCCATAAGTCAAATGTAAATCGGTAACTTGGAGGATGCGCAAATGAGGACTATCAAGCTCAAAAGTTAGCGGTAGGTCGTCGCTATATTCAATTGTGGCATCAGAGGCGCACCCAACTAACGAAAGCGCAAGTAAAGGTAACAGCCAAACAAAATGTTTTTTCAAGTGGCCACCTCCAAAATCTTATTTGATATTATAGCATTAATTTTTAAATAAAAACTTACGACAAAATACATTCGATACATTTTTATAATTATATATTTGTTATAATAACTACTAGTATTAAAGCATGAAAAAAGTCGCACAATCAAAGAATACGCAAAATAATCCGCTGGTTTCTCATGATTTAGAATCGATTCTTATCGGAATCATGATTGTTTTTTTGGGGATTCTGGGGTTTACGAACATGACCATTGTCAGTGGCATTTTTAATTATACGGTCACCGTTTTTATTGGTAATGCCAGTGTCGCTGGTTTCCTTTTTGTGATTGGTCTTGGCCTATACCGGATTATTAAGCGCAAACCTTTTGCGCTTCAATTCAATTTGGTAACGTTAGGACTTGGATTGATATTGGGAAGTTTTTTAGCTTTATTCACTCATTACCACTTAGTTAATGCGGGGCATGCGCCTTTAACAATCACCACTTTTTTCAATGGTTTTAAAGATTATATTCCCTTGCTAAAAGATATTCCGACAACCTATCCTGCCGCGGTGTCTGGCGGATTAATCGGTTTCTTGCTGTTAGGTCTTATGAATACGCTTTTTGGTATCATAAGCGGCTATGTTTCCTTTTATGTCATTGGGGCAATTGGCATCATATTAGCGACGAGTCCATGGTGGCGCCGCCTTATGAAGTTGATTAAGAAACACCAAAAAGAAGCGAAAGCGGAGCGCGCTCGCCTTACTGCTATTCGCCTTACACAGCCCCGACACCCAAACGTGATTACTAAAAAAGCGCCAGTCATTGAAGCAGATGAAAAGCCGCGCCCCAGCACCCGCTTTGTGACACCGCGCCTGGAAACCACATCATCGTATTCACGCCCATTAAATTCAAAAAATCCTTCATCAGGACTTAAACGCGTTGTTTATCAACCAAAAGGTGCCCCTGCACAATCTGAAGAATTATATCAAAACGAATTTAAACAAGATAAACCAATCGCGTCACAAACGCCACCGCCAAGTCTGAGGCGACCACTTCCGATTGACGATACTAGCGGGCTCCAAACACCAACTTTCATGCCTCCACCTTCAATCAAAGATGAAAACAATCAAGACGATGATGATTTGAAACAAGAAAACTACGTTCCAAAAACGATTTCTTCCCTCAAAACTCCGGCAATTAGTAGTGCACGTAAAGATGATTCGTTCGAATTTCCTTCAATCGATTTGATCGATGATGTCCCTGAAGAGGCCGATTTCGAATACAATGATGAAGTTTCACTACGGCGGATGGGCACCATTAACGAATTATTTGCGGACCTAAATGTCAAAGCTTCCGTAGTTTCTTACCAAGTAGGACCATCTTTTACTTCATTTGATGTCCAACTCGAACGCGGAACGCTGGTAAAAAGCGTCGCTACGATCATCAATGAAATCTCGATTCGTCTCGGCGGGATGCCCTCATTATTTAGAGAAGTCGTGCCAGGCAAGACGACTTCGACACTGGAAGTTCCCAATGAAAAAATTGCGATAGTCAGTTTTAAAGAAGTCATTCGCGAAATCGACAATCATCCTGAATACGCCGGTCGTGTCGTGTTACCTTTTGGCAAAAATATTCTTGGCAAGTTAGAGGTGCTGCCCATCAAAGACATCATCCATATGCTCGTAAGTGGCACCACCGGTAGTGGCAAATCGGTGTTCATGCATACGCTCATTACAACGATCATTATGCGTAATCGCCCCGATCAAATCCGCTTGTTAATTATCGACCCCAAGCGCGTTGAACTGATGCGTTATGATGATTTGCCACATTTACTCGCCCCCACGATAAACGACTATGGCCAAGCCAAGATTGCTTTGCAACGGATGCTTGATGAAATGTTTGCCCGTTATGAAACATTTAAAGAAGCGGGATTATCAAGTCTTGATGCATATAATCGCTATGCTGTTGATAATGGGTTAGAAGCGCTTCCGCTTCTCGCCGTCATCATCGATGAATATGCGGATTTAGTCGAAGGATTGCCGGCCATTAGCGATATTGTCGAACGTTTAGCCGCCCTAGCTCGCGCGGCTGGCATTCATTTAATCATCGCCACGCAGCGCCCAACAACGCGGGTCGTGTCTGGCAATATTAAAAATAACATCACGACAAAAGTTGCGCTCCAGATGAATGCTCAAGTCGATTCGGTGACCGTCCTTGGACATATGGGCGCCGAAAAGCTGCTCGGCAATGGCGACATGATCGTCAGTTGTCCGAAACTATCACGCCATGGCGAATTACGGCTCCAGGGCGCCTTTATTTCTGAATATGATACGCTACGCGTCATGAATTTTTATCGTGAACACTATGCGACTAACTACCATCCAAACTTTTTGAACCTCGTCGACATTTCAGCGATGGGGGCTCCCTTTCCGGGTGCGCCAATTAACCCCGATGATGGTCTTTACGACCAGATTAAAGAATACACGATGACCCAAGAGTACATGTCGTCAAACCGTATCATGCGCGAATTTAAAGTTGGGTTTTCACGTTCAAAAGAGATGATTCAACAAATGCAAGATGAAGGAATTCTTGCGGAGGGGCCGGAAAGCCCCCAGTCAAACAAAGGGATTCGTGTCATCAAAAACATTGATTAAAATTATTTGAAAATAGAAAGGAACTCACTTATGTCAATTGGTATCGATATCGTTTATATGCCGCGCTTTGAACATAAAGAGACGCTCGCAAAACGAATTTTATCACCCGCTGAATTTGCCATCTATGAAAAGCGAAGTGATAAGGTTAAATTCATCGCGGGAAGATTTGCCGCCAAGGAAGCGTTTTTAAAAGCTGTACGTGGTGGCTTTGGGCAAATTGCCTTCAGCCATATTTCGATTCTTTACGACAATCTGGGCGTTCCTTATCTTGAATATGAGCAGAAACGATACGACGTTTCGATTTCTCACGATGGCGAGTACGCTGTGGCCATCGCTTATGTAAGCGCTTCGCGCGAAGACATGGAAAAATGAGGGTATATCATCTCAATGAAAGATAGTTTTTTATCATGCAAATTAATGGCGCCAAGTGAAATCAAAGTTATTATTAATGGACCCCTCAATAAAGAAGATAATCGACCTTTCTTACTTATAACGGATAGTGACAACATTGAAACTTTACGCGTTGAAAAAATGACGCCATTTAGCGGTGGTTGGTCTTATGATTTACGCAGTTATAACGAACTGGAACTTGGTCATCAATACGATATTGTGCTTGATGGCTTTTCTCGCTACCCTCTCGAGGTCACCAACGCGATTAATTTTCCTGGCTTTGATAAAAAATATTTTTATGATGGGGATGACCTTGGGGCAATCTATCACCCTGCTAGGACTTCGTTTAAATTATGGGCACCGCTTGCGAGTCAAGTCATATTAAGACTTGATGAAGGCGGTTCGAGCCGTCTTTTAGTGATGAATCGCCACTCTAATGGCATTTATCATCTAAATGTCGCCGGAGATCTTGATGGGATTAGTTATGTTTATATCGTGACTAATAATGGAATCGCGGTGATCACAACCGACCCCTATGCCTTTGGTTCGACCCAAAATGGCGAAAAATCTGTGGTTATCAACTTTGATAAAGTGGCGCTACCGCTCAATGATGATAAATTGCCACCCTTCAAAAAATATACTGATGCCATCATTTATGAAACAAGCGTGCGCGATTTAACGATGGATCCCTTGCTTGATTTTGAGCATCCTGGTCGCTTTTTAGGGATGATTCAAAAGGGCGTTAAAACACAAAAAGGTTACCCAGCTGGGTTTGATTATATCGTTAATAGCGGCATCACCCATTTGCAATTAATGCCGATTTATGACTTTCAAACGGTCGATGAGCGCGAACCGGCCCGATTTTATAATTGGGGTTATGATCCCCAACAATATTTTGTGCCCGAGGGAAGTTTTGCCAGTGACTTAACCAATCCTTATTCGCGCATTCGCGATTTAAAACTTCTTGTGGCGACATATCATGAACAAGGCATTCGCATCGTCATGGATGTGGTGTTTAACCACGTCTATCATGCCCATCTTTCCGTATTTGAAAAAGTGGTCCCGACATACTATTTTAGACGTCGCAAAGACGGGCGCTTATCCAATGGTTCATTTTGTGGTAACGATGTGGCGAGCGAACGCTTGATGGTGCGCAAACTCATCGTCGATGCCACAATTTATTGGATTAAAACATTTGGCATCGATGGGTATCGCTTTGATCTCATGAGCAATATTGATATAGCGACCGCGCGTCTGATCGAACAAACCACAAAAGCGATAAAGCCCGAAATCATGCTTTATGGCGAGGGATGGAATATGCCGACGGAATTACCAGAAGGCGATCGTAGTTCCATGTTCAATAGTGACAAATTGCCAAATTTTGCCTTCTTTAATGATTCCTTTCGCGATACCGTTAAAGGTCCAACGATGGATGACCGACTCAAAGAACGCGGCTATTTATTAGGCGCTTCCTCATTTCGACTTGGATTTAAGTTTACGTTTGTCGGTAGTTGCCTCGATTTAATTTTTCCTTCGAAATTCGCGAGCGCCAATCAATCGATTAATTACGTTGAATGCCATGATAATGGGACTCTGTTTGATAAGATGCTTGCCAGTAACGGAAATGAAAGTTATCAGGTCCGATTAAAACGGCTACGTCTCATTAATTCGGTAACAATGCTCGCGTTTGGCATCCCGTTCTTCCATATGGGACAAGAAGTCGGGTTATCAAAAAATGGCGACTTGAATTCCTATAAATCGGGCGATAAGGTTAATCGTTATGATTATCGCGTCCTTGATGAACGCTATGAGTTATATAGGCATTTTCAAGATTTAGCGAAACTACGAAAAAGGCTGCCCTTCTTAAAAGAAGCGCGAGCGGACGCGATTGAAAAGATGGTCCAATTTGAGGATCTCGGTGAAGCGGGGTTAATTATTCATTATGTCAATCAACAAGCCATCGCTCCGTATAAACACGTGATGATGATGATTAATCCCACACTTGAAGATCAATACTATGAGCTTGAGACTTATATGACGCTCATTTTCTCTGACTGGGGCTATGTCGCTGAGCGCCATGTGCAAATGCGCGAAATTATGATTGAAGCCCTCTCGTTACTCGTGTTTGCGTACTAAATAGATATATTTTTGGGAAAACTCTCGCTTAAGGTTGAATATGATTTTCTTTAAGGAGAAAAATTATATGATGACAAATATTGTTGCCATAGGCAAAATCGGAGCAGAGATTAAACCCAATGCCCGGATGCTCGAAGTCGAACGCCCCCATCGCAATTCGCAAGGAAATTTCATCACCGACCAAATCCCTATCCTTTATTGGTCACGCGCTACTAATAATTATTTTATGAATATGGCTAACGGGACTTTGATTCTTGTGAAAGGCCGTCTTGAAGGAACCGACCTTGGTTTAGCAATCATCACTGATTACATGGAGACATTAGTGCCCTTGAAGTAGCAGCAATGGGCATAGTCACGGAACCGAAATCCCTAAATTTTGATATAATATCATTTTAGAGGAAAATTTATGTTCCGGTATATCCGCACCATCACAATTTGCTTCTTTGATATCTTATGCGCTTACTTTGGGTGGATGATTCCTTTTTCGCGTCATCCGGAACGATATCCGCTACAATATCGCTATGCCAAAGTCCGCAAATTGACGCTAAAAGTCACTAAATATATGCACGTTGATATTATTGCTAAAAATCCCGAAATATTAAAAACGCCGAGGACTTATGTTTTCATTGGTAACCATACTTCGATGTATGACGCCTTAATCATGCTCTGTTTGTCTGAATACCCCGTCAGTTTTGTTGGAAAACACGAAATTCGACACATGCCTTTTTTTGGCCGCATTATGAAAGCAATCGATGCGGTCTTTATCGAGCGCGACAACCTCAAAAAAGAGGTGGCAGTACTCCGAGAAGTAAAACTTGCCCTTAAAGAAAAGAAGATGAGCTGGGTCATCTTCCCCGAAGGCACCCGGAATAAAAATCCCGAAGGTCCATTATTACCTTTCAAAGCCGGTAGTTTTAGGATGGCTTTCGATACCGATACTCCAATTGTCCCAATCGCTATTTATGGCGCGCATCGACCCTTAAACACTAAATACCGGTTAAAACGATTTCCGATTCATGTTTCGTTCCTAGACACGATCACGCCTGATCAATTCAAACAGCAAAACACAGTTACGATTGCTAACCATGTGCAGAATATTATTCAAGACGAAGTTAAGCGTCTTCAAGTGCTGGATGGCCATTTATTAATGATGAAAACGGATAAAAAGAAGAGGTAACATTGTATGCGGATGCTTGACTTAATCATTAAAAAACGAGATGGGCATAGCCATTCTGATGAAGAATTAGCATTTATCATCAAAGGGATTGTCGATGGCGCACTACCCGATTATCAAATCGCCAGTTGGCTGATGGCCGTTAAATTCGTAGGGATGAGTGACCATGAAACGGCGATGTTGACCCATTTAATGATGCATTCGGGCGAAACCATTGATTTAAAAGACATCGACGGAATCACCGTTGATAAGCATTCCACTGGTGGCGTGGGCGATAAAACGAGTCTGGCACTGGGGCCAATGGTGGCCGCGTGTGGGGTCAAAGTCGCCAAGATGAGTGGTCGTGGCCTCGGTCATACGGGCGGGACGCTTGATAAATTGGAAGCGATTCCTGGTGTTTCCGTCACGATGAGCCGCGATGCCTTTGTGAAACAAGTTAATGAAATCGGCCTCGCCATTATCGGTCAGACCGGGAAACTTGTTCCCGCGGATAAAAAACTATACGCCTTGCGTGATGTCACCGGGACGGTTGAATCGTTACCGCTTATCGCGGGGTCGATTATGTCCAAAAAATTGGCCTCGGGCGCGGATACGATTTTACTCGATGTTAAATTTGGTAATGGGGCGTTTATGAAGACGCTCGAAGATGCGGAAGCGTTAGCGAAAACGATGGTGGCGATTGGTAAGTCACTTGGACGTGACACGCGGGCGATGATTACCGACATGCAACAACCATTGGGGATGGCAGTTGGTAATATTATCGAAGTCGAAGAGGCGATTGCCACGCTTAAAGGACATGGTCCTGCTGATTTTGTTGAATTATGCTTGGCGGCGGGGTCAATTATGCTTTTGCAAGCGCATGCGGCGGCCACTCTCGATGAAGCTCGTCAAAAATTAATTAAAACAATTGAAGATGGTTCCGCTTTTGAAAAATTAAAACAGATGATTTCTGCACAAGGTGGCGCGGTGTCCTACCTTGATGATATTACAAAATTTGATGTGGCGAAATTTAGTTATCCCATTCGGGCAAAGGAGACAGGATTCATCAGTGAAATCAATGCCTTAGCCATCGGTGAGGCGGCGATGAAGTTAGGCGCCGGGCGAGCCACAAAAGATGATGTGATCGATTTTACGGCGGGCATTAGATTAACCAAAAAAGTTGCGGATTTAATGAATCAGGGTGACATCATCGCTTATGGTTATACAAATAAGCCGGAAGTGGCCGACATTCTTGTGGATATTGCTGACGCCTTTCGCGTCCAAAAAGATCCCGTGATTCCGGGACCAATTGTTTACAAAGTAATTGTATAAATCATTCTTTTTTCAGTTTTGCTAAATCGGCGCGCCGTCTTATTTTCATTAATTGCCGATAATTATCGTTTAATTGGCGCAGGTAAGCGCCTTTTTCTTCAATGTTAAAGAAAGTTTTATCTTTAAGGGAATGTGGCAAGTATTGCATTTTATCCCATAAATCTGGTCGGTCATAGGGATATTTGTCTTCGTCTTTGTGATTGACGGGCGTGAGTTTTAAATAATCAAGCACATCTTCGGGGTGGTCGCCGACCGCTGCAAGCGCGGCATCGATGCTTTCAACCGTTACTTTTGTTTTCGGAGATAGCGCTAAATCGATGACACAAAATGCTAAAGGAATGCGCGCTTCGGGAAAGCCGACCATTTTGGCGACATCTATTGCCTGGACCGTGCGCATCACGGCATTAGGATTGGCGAGGCCGATATCCTCATAGGCTGTTACGAGTAAACGACGGCGTAGCGACTCCATATCGCCAGCGACGATTAACCGCGCTAAATAATACAGCGCAGCGTTGACATCGCTACCACGGATGCTTTTTTGCAAGGCGCTGATAGCATCATAATGGCCGCCGCCATCTTCATCGATGATTGAAGGCGGAACTTTTAGGGTGGCTTGCACATCTTCAAACGTGATTAGATCTTTTTGATGGGTGATGAGCACAATTTCTAGAGCATTATAGGCGAACCGCAAATCACCACCGGCTAACTTGGCAATTGCTAATAATCCATCACTTGTAACACTAGCGTTATGAGGATTGACAAGCGTATCGAGCATAGCTTTGTGGAGACCAAGTAATATATCATCGCTACTTAGCGGCATTACTTCTAATAAATGACAACGTGATCTAATCGCCGGGTTAAGCGCCATATAAGGATTTTCGGTGGTTGCTCCGAATAAATAGATGCTGCCATCCTCGATTGCGGCAAGCAGGAGATCTTGCTTGTCTTTTGGCAAGCGGTGCACTTCATCAATAATCATGATGCAGGGGTGAAATAATCGCGCTTCATCCATCGCTAGTTCGATTTCTTTTTTAGAAGCGGTCACCGCGTTTAACTTAATCGCATGCAAATCCATTGAATGGGCAAACGCTTCGGCAATCGTGGTTTTGCCACTGCCGGGCGGTCCAAATAAAATGACCGACACGAGTGTTCTTCGTTCCAGACATTTTGTCAAAAAGCCATCCGGACCGACAATATGCTTTTGGCCGAGGACGTCAATTAATTGTGTGGGACGTCGCCTAAAGGCGAGCGGAGGATTATTCATATTTTTTAAGTATACCAATTAACGCGCTAATTCTCTATAATGTTACCGGTATTCATGATGCGGATTATATCTCAAAACATAAAAAAAGGCTCGATAAAAGTCGCTGATAACATCATCGCTTCAAGCGATTATGGCCTCGCCCTATTTGTCGGTTTTACTCATGGTGATACTGAGTTAATCGTCGATCAAATGGCTCAAAAAGTTATGAACATGCGGATATTTCCAGATATTGAAGGGAAGACCAATCTTTCCATTTCCGACGTGAATGGCTCGCTATTAGTGATTCCCAATTTTACATTGTATGGCTCGCTCAAGAAAGCGCGCCGCCCATCATTTACCGATGCGTTAAATCATCATATTGCGGCTTCGTTATATGTAAGGTTTGTCGCACAATTGCACAAAATGAACATCATCACAGCATGCGGGATATTTGGCGCCGCGATGGAGATTACGCTTGTTAATGATGGACCTTTTACGATGATCATCGATTCACGAGATTTGCCAGGAGCGACTTTATGAAAATCATGGTTGGGTTAAGTGGCGGCGTCGATTCGGCAATTGCCGCGTATTTTTTGAAGAAACAAGGCCATGAGGTGGCCGCCGGATTCATGAGAAACTGGGATGCTTACACCAATAACGATGTGCTGGGAAATCCGACTCTTGATGAGGATTTATGTCCGCCGGAAGTCGATTATAACGATGCTAAGCGCGTCTGTGAAACGCTGGATATTCCGCTTTATCGAATCGATTTTGTCAAAGAATACTGGGATCAAGTGTTCAGTTATTTCCTCAAGGAATACGCCCTTGGTAGAACTCCTAATCCCGATATTTTTTGTAATAAATATATCAAGTTTGCCTCATTTAAAGACTTTGCCGCTTCCCAAGGGTATGACTACATTGCCATGGGCCATTACGCCAAAAAATGCGAGCGTGATGGAAAAGCCTATTTATGCGAATGCGCGGATGAAAGCAAAGACCAAACATATTTTTTATCGCAAATTAGCCAAGCGCAATTACAAGCAACTTTCTTTCCACTGGCCGATGTCTTAAAGAAGGATGTCCGCCGAATTGCTGCGGAATTAGGGCTTTCAATTGCCACGAAGAAAGATTCAACCGGCGTCTGTTTTATCGGCGAACGCCACTTTAAGCTATTTTTGAAAAACTATATTCCCTCGCAACCTGGACCCATCATTGATATTATTAGCAAAGCAAAGCTCGGCACCCATGAAGGCGTCTATTATTACACGATTGGCCAACGAAAAGGACTCGGTATCGGGGGAATTAGTGACCAACCAAACGGCCGCTGGTTCGTGTGCAATAAAGACGTGAAAAACAACATCTTGTATGTTACTTCTGAATCGGAACAGGATTATTTATATGGTGATGAAGTAGTCATCGACCAGCTTAATTTTATTACCGATATCCCCGAAAGCAACCGACCTTACGGCGGAAAATTTCGGTATCGCCAAAAACAAGTTGCCTTAAGGATTATGAAACTTGATAAAAACGAGATGATTGTAAAATTGGATGTTCCCTTAAAAGCGATTACCCCAGGACAAGCCGCGGTCATTTACGATGGGCATCTTTGCCTAGGTGGGGGTATCATTAAAGAAGTATACGCAAATGGTCGCCTTCTAATTAAATAATCCGCTTGAAAAAGCGTCCTTATGCTATAATGAAGCCATCGATGACGAAGTCAACTTCACGATGTTTGAATAGCGACAACTTGCTGGTGGAAAAAGTTGCAAATACGTGATTGAAGCCCCTTCCGAGATGCGATTAACCCTCGCCGCTTTGCCAGCGTTATCGGCCTCGAGTGCATTAGCGATAATGAATAAGGATGGTACCGCGACCCTGTTCGTTCCTTACTGGCACTTTTTTTCATTTAAAGGAGTAGATGTCTATGAAACCATTAACCGGACAACAAATTCGCATGATGTGGCTCGATTTTTTTAAGCAAAAAGGCCATCTAGTCGTTGAAGGAGCCAGTCTCGTCCCTCGTCATGATCCAACTTTGCTTTGGATTAATTCCGGTGTGGCGGCCATCAAGAGCTATTTTGATGGAAGTGAAATTCCCGATCATAAACGGCTGACGAATGTCCAAAAATGCATTCGGACTAACGATATCGAGAATGTCGGCTATACTGCCAGACACCATACATTTTTTGAAATGCTGGGCAATTTTTCAATTGGCGATTATTTTAGAAAAGAAATTATTAAATGGGCGTTTGAATTATTGACAAGTGAGCAATATTTTGCGATGCCAAAAGACAAGATTTACGCTACTTACAATCCTAGCGATGAAGAAACACGCGATTTATGGATTAAAGAAGGACTTGCACGCGACCATCTCATCCCGCTTGAAGGCAATTATTGGCAGATCGGCAGTGGTCCCTGTGGCCCCAACACCGAAGTTTTTTTCGATCGCGGTCCCGCATACGATCCTGATGAACTAGGGATTCGTTTGCTCCAAGAAGAAATAGAAAACGATCGTTATATTGAAATATGGGGCATCGTGTTTTCCCAATACAATGGGATTGATGGACAACCGCGCGATACTTATAAAGAGTTGCCGAGCAAAAATATCGATACGGGAGCCGGACTTGAACGAATCGCCTGCATTCTTCAAGGAAAACCGACGAACTTTGAGACGGATTTGTTTTATCCCATCATTGAAGTCACCGAGAAACTGGCGTCAATTGGCTATGTTGAAAGTGGTTATCGGCCCTATCGTGTGATTGCCGACCATATTCGCACGCTGACATTCGCGCTGGCCGATCATGCAAGTTTTTCGAACGAAGGACGTGGCTATGTCTTACGTCGCCTTTTACGAAGGGCGCTGCGCTACGGCCGGAAAATTGGCATTCATCACCCCTTCCTTCATCAACTAGTGACGACCGTAGCCACGATGAATCGTGAGTTTTATCCTCATATCGGCTCACAAATAACAAGAATCTCCAAAATCATCGAGGCCGAAGAAATCAAATTCCTGAAGACGCTTACTAATGGAGAAGCTCTGTTACGCCGCTTAATTGAACATAATAACGTTCTAAGTGGCGAAGATGCGTTCAAGCTCGCAGATACCTATGGCTTTCCAATTGAGTTATCGGTGGAAATTTGTCGGGAACATGGTGTGACTGTCGATTTAGAAACATTTAAAGAATTACTCGACCAGCAACGGTTGCGCGCTAGGACGGCGCGTGAGGCCACGAATTCGATGCGGCTCCAATCGAAAGACTTGTTAGCGTTTCTCACTCCATCAAAATTTCATTATGACCTTCAGGAAATAGATGCCCATGTAACTGGCTTATTTAACGATGGCGTACAATTTGAGGAATTAACGGAAGAGGGCGTCGTTATCTTCGATGAAACGGTGTTTTACGCTGAAAGTGGCGGACAAATCGCCGACACCGGAATTTTTGAAAATGAAACGACACGGGCAGAAGTCATCGATGTGCAAAAAGCGCCAAACGGTCAACATATGCACTTCGTGAAAATCGTCTATGGAACAATTAAGCAGGGTGATGCATTGCATCTTACCATCGACAAAAGCAAACGCTATTTAACCATGCGGAACCATTCTTCGCTCCATTTATTACAAAAAGCGCTAATTGAAGTGCTCGGTCCCCATATTTTGCAACAAGGATCATTTGTAAGCGATGAATATGGGCGCTTTGATTTTTCTAATCCCACGCGGGTGCTTGAAGAGCAATTGCTAAGAGTGGAAGCGCTCGTTAATCGCTATATCAACGAAAATGCGCCCCGTACCATTGAAGTTTTAACAATCGCCGATGCCAAGAGAACCGGCGCCATTTCCCCCTTTGATGAAAAGTATGGCGAGATTGTCCGCATCGTGACATTTGGCGATATTAGTAAAGAATTTTGCGGTGGTACTCACGTCGCACAAACTGGCGACATTGGTGTATTCGCCATCGAAAGCGAAATGAGCATTGCCGCTGGGATTCGTCGCATTGTGACAAGGACTGGCTATAAGGCGTATGAATTATTGAAACAACGCGAGAAATTGTTTAATAAAGTTCGCGATCAATTAGGCGCCAGCTCCCTCTTTGAAGTAGGTGATCGCCTAAAAGCCTTGTTAAATGATAAACAACAGGCGGAAGTCCGCATCGCTTCATTAATGGAAAAACAAGCGCGCATGACCGCGAAGACATTATTAGCAAGCTTTAGCGCTGAGCAAGAGCCACATCTTGTCGCGCTGTTAGATGATGTAAGCCGCGCGATGTTATTAAAAATTGGCGATGAACTTAAAAGCAGTAAGGCCGATTGCGTATTTTTGCTTGCAGGACGTCAACTTGAGGAGATGCCGTTAGTAATTTATGTGGGACCATCGGCCCGTGCTCGGGGCTTAAAAGCGGGTGTCTTGATGAAACAAATTGCGACATTGCTTGGCGGCTCCGGCGGAGGCCGGCCAGATTTAGCGTTTGGAGCGGGGAAACTCGCTCATAAATTTGGCGCAGCCGAAAAATTATTTAAGGAACTCATCAAATGAAGCCTCGCTACATTGGCGTCGATTTGGGGACTAAAACGATGGGCTTGGCCATCAGTGACCGCTTGGGATTAGCGGCGCACCCCCTGGAAACATACCGTTTTGCAAGGGGAGATTATAAAAGCGCCAAAGCTTACCTAGGGGCACTATGTGCTCAAGAGGATGTGCATGAAGTGGCGATTGGCTATCCGCTTCACATGTCGGGACTTCCCTCCGAGCGTTCCGAATCGGTGCAACGTTTTAAACATGAATTTGAAGAAGAATATCAAAATATAAAACTATCATTAGTCGATGAACGCTTAACGACGGTGATGGCCAGTAAGATGATGATTGACGCTTCCTTAAAAGCGGAACACCGCCACGAAGTCATTGACGCCGCCAGCGCGGTCTTAATATTAGAATCATTTCTAAGGAGAAAACAGCACCATGAAATTTGAAAAAGACAATCAAATTCTGATTACTAAAGACGATGGTGGCGAAGTGATGATGGAAATTCTTTTTACGTATGAAGATCCCGAAACTGAAAAAACCTATGTTTTGTATTTTGACCCTGAAAATCCCGACGATATCCTGGCTTCCCGCTACGACAAGAGCGATGAATTGTTCGACTTAGAAGGTGAAGAATACGAAAAGATTAGCGCCATCCTTGATCATTTTCTTGATGAACTAACGGAAGACGAAGACTAAAAACTAAACATTATTATTCCAGCAAGTGCCGCGACCCCGATTAAAATCATCGGATGAAGCGGCTTTTTCTTTAAATAGCGATACCCAAAGTAAAAGCTTCCCAAGTTAATTAACAAGACGAGATGAGAAATATCGATTAGTGGCCAACTAATCGTGGTGGGAAATAATAGATTACGGAGTAAAAACAAGATGGTCGTGGCAATTAACGCCATCACCACGGGCTTAATACCTTTTAATGCCGCCTGAGTAAGCGGATGATTGATGGCCTTATTAAAGACGGCGGCCACCAACATAATAATTACGATTGAAGGCAGCATGACGCCTAAAGTAGCCACTAAAGCGCCCGATATTCCATTCACTTCCGTTCCGATGAAGGTGGCCATGTTTAAAGCTAACGGCCCTGGGGTCGATTCGGAAATGCTGATGAAGTCGATAAAAAGCGCCTCATCCATCCATCCTCGCGATAAAACCTCGGTCTTAAGGATGGGAACCATCGCATAGCCACCCCCAAATGTGAATAAACCAATGCTAAAGAAAACGAGGAATAGTTCGAGAAGAATCATACCTTGTTACCACGCCTTTTGATAAACGAGGAAATACCATGGAGCAGTAGACCAATTAAGGCGCCGGCTATAATGAACAAGATGCCCGAAATCGGGGTTCCCAGCATATCAAGGGTAAACATTACAAGGGTTAATAATCCGATTATGATAAAAGTAATTTTGTTTTGGGGAAGCAACTTAATTAATTTCATTAATGCCGAAGTCACTAAGATAACAATCGCGGTTTTGATGCCAGATAAGGCGCCAGCGATCATCGTGTTGCCCTTAATGTCATCAAAGAAGATGGCAATTAAATAGATGATTACCAGTGAAGGGATTGCTAATCCCATCGATGCAAAGAGCGAACCCAGCACGCCACGCCGTTTAAAACCGACAAAAGTCGCGACATTGAGCGAAACCGGACCAGGTGTTGATTCGGCAATAATGATAATCTCTAACATTTCCTCATAAGTAAGCCAATGTTCTTGTTCGACGACAATGCGTTGGATTAAGGGAATCATCGCATAGCCACCACCAAAGGTGAAGGCCCCAATTTTGAGAAATGTCAGTAAGAGTTTAATTAAGGACGGGTGATGTTTCATATAACTTAAATAGAATATACGATTTTGTAAAAAAATGGAAAAATACGTTGCTAAACAAGATAAAATTGTGGCATTTAACCGCTATTGTTGCTAAAATACATACGAATTGAATGAGGTCATCACATGGAACTAGAAAAAGTAATCTTAACGCGCGAAGGCGCTGAAAAACTCAACTCGGAATTACGGCATCTAATTGACAATGTCCGTCCTGAAGTTATCGAACAATTAGCATTTGCCCGCTCACTAGGCGATTTGTCGGAAAATGCCGACTACGACGCCGCCAAAGCACGCCAAGCCGATGTCGAATTACGCATCCGCCAATTAGAAGATATTTTGCAAGGAGCAACGATCGTCGATAACGCCACCACGTCAAGCAAGGTCGTAACCTTCGGACGCACGGTGACCATCAAGCATTTAGGCAATAATAAGGTCATGATTTACCAAATCGTCGGCACTCATGAAACGAGTCCCTCGGAAAACACCATCTCCAATGTTAGCCCGCTGGGGATTGCCATTATGGGCGGTCATGTCGGCGATGTCGCCCTTGTCAAAGCACCAAAACCATACTCCGTCGAAATTATTAAAATCGAATAGTTATTGACCAACTAGAACATAAATCACCTCCCTATTAATAAGCGAGGTGATTTTTTATGTATAAGGTAATGATTGCCGTGTTAGTGTTCACCGTGGTGACATTAGTCATTTTATTAAGCATTGATCCAAATTTAAACGCCAACTCTCTTTCCCTTGTCTCTAGCAGCCAAACAGCATTTTCAGTCACGATTAATGGACAAGTTCTTCGTCCTGGAACTTATGCGATGGAAGTAGATAAAACGCTTGGCGATTTAATTGAAATTGCGGGTGGCACCACAGAAAATGCTGATGAACGCGCTTTCTTCATTGATGTGGAACTAGAAAATGCCATGTCTTATTACATTGCTCCCATGTACGCTGAAGACGATATATGCGGCGATTACCCTTATGCCAAAGTCGGGCTAAACACCAGCACCAAAGAAGAACTGTTAGTTATTAGCGGGATTGGAACGACGATTTCGGCAGCGATTGTCGGCTATCGCGAAGAGATTGGAAGCTATAAATATCTAGAGCAAGTTATGGAAGTTAACGGCATCGGCAATGCCACATTTGAAAAGATTAAGAATTACCTTACCCTCGAGTAATATTTTTGGCTGTTTCATCGGATTATATTTTGGCGTTGTCGCTACCTTTGGGAATCCTATTCGTTGGATATTCCTTGTGTTACTAATTTGTGGCTTTGCTTTGTTCCGATTTGGCGATAAAAGTGCGGTCGCCATCCTTGTGGCATTCTTATTCGGATATGGAAGTCAATTGCTCAAGACGCCATTTAATTCCTCGATGAGTCGTTACCTTGTCGTTTATACAAGTGACAACTATGTAATTGTTCAACATGGTTTTTTGAGGCTCTATTTGAGCAATCGCGACACGACCTACCAAATC
>WOYI010743670.1_pt2 | contig 59587 bp, 59 predicted proteins | sample 6423411 | NCBI WGS metagenome assembly WOYI01 (sample SAMN13441803, study PRJNA592873) | oil field metagenome | biome: oil field; feature: oil-well bore; material: oil-contaminated soil; isolation source: oil-contaminated soil from oil-well borehole | place: Germany: Wietze | collected 2016-10-18 ... | reverse complement strand
TCGTCCCCAACTTTTGATTCCAATGCACGAACGTGAAGTTTCATTATCAAAAATAATAAGCGCACTCGATGAAGAACACGTGATTTGCTATGCGATTTTAGAAGTTGGGGCATCGCATATAATAAGTAAGTGACGAGATTAGGTTTTAAGAAATAGAAAGGTTATTATGCATACAATTTATTTATTTCTTGATGACCGCCGCTTAAACGTTAGGAAAAATGTTTTGCGCGTAACCCATCAAGCTAAAAAGATTCAAAAAGAGTTGTATGTTGATCCCGCCACAAGTTTAGTCAATTTGGCTTGGGGTTATCCTTTCGTGTTTTTCCATCCAGGTTTAGATAAAACCATCATGCTATATCAAGGATGGAGCATTGATCGAAATATTATTACAAATACGCTATCGTTAGCCGCTTATAGCGATGACGGCTTGAACTTTGCTCCTTTTGACATGAGCGGAAACGATATTGGCGAGAAACGAATTCTTGCTAACCAAGTGTTGCCATATCGTCTAAACGACTTTATTTTTGCCGAAGGACAATTCTTTTATTTGCCTAATTTGACGGGAGAACGTAAATTTTTGGCATTATGCATTTACAAAGGACAGCAAAACGTATTTAAAGCCTATGTTTTCACTTCTCGCGATGGGCTAAGTTATCGACACGAACAAGAAGTTCTCTGGCACGATGGCAACGATGCCCCCGACTATCCACTTTCTGTCGTTTATGATTCAAAAAATTGTGAATATTTGCTTTATCGAAGACCGCGTCACACCGATAGAAGAATTGCCGTGTCGCATACCAAGGATTTTCGAACTTTTTCGGAGCCGCAATTGATACTTCAAAGCGATGCACTTGATCGGCCGATGACTGATTTTTATGGACTCACCGCATTTAATTATGCTGACTATGTAATTGGCTTATTAATGGTTTACGAAACTCCTAATTATCTTGTCAAAGATGGTAAAAGAGTGTCTGGCCTTCCGGGTCATAAATTCGATGGGGGACCAGTCATTCCTCAACTAGCATATTCTTCCGATGGAAATCATTTTCTACGAGGCGAGAGGAAATCCATTATTGATAATGAACAGTATCCTTGCGTCTACCCTACATGTGTCACCACCATTAATAATTCAATCCGAGTATATGCTTCGGTCACTAGCGAAGAACATGGTCGCGTGGCTCCAGGCAAAGGGGGAATCGCCATTTATGAATGGCGAAAAGATGGTTTTGTTAGTCTTCATTTTTCCATTGAAGGCGGGTTGGTAATTACGCGACAATTCATTTATCGAGGCGGTCCGCTTCTATTTAATATTGATGTAATCGAGGGAAGTGTCAGAATACAAATTGGCGATGATGATAACAAGCCGCTGAATGGTTTTTCCTTTGACGATTGTGCAGCCTTCACGGGAAACGAACTAACACATGAATTTTCTTTTAACAAATGCCATGTTAATGATTTGAAAGGACAAGTCCTCGTTATTAGCGTGATGGCCCACAATACAGACTTATTCTCGATAAGTGGCGATATTGAATGGTTGACACCATATCAGGCGATGATTATTAGGCAAGAAAAAACGCCGTTATGAACGGCGTTTTACTTAACTAATTCATTTTCGATCAACTAATTGTGAATGAAGAGCACTTGAAGTAGTCAGCTTGTACAAAAGTACCCGATGAAACACCCATAGGTACGTTAGCATTCGTGTCTAGCAAACTTTTACTTAATCCGCCAACCTCAATTACTTTTACTCCGTTGACATATACTTTTCCAATTGATGCCGCTCCTGATTGATCAAGGAATGTCTGGATTTTCACTATGTAATCTACTTCAGGAACAATGGTTAAACTTCCGTCAGTGATTAATCCGCCCAAAGAGGTGTTATTATGCTGTGCTACAAGCGCAGCTCCTGCATAAATCTGCACTCCTTGCCATCCGGCCGGAGTGTTCTTTGCGCGGAACTGGATATCATAATATCCACTATAGGAAATTCTTATAACGAATACGGCCGTATCCACCGTAGAAGCATCAAATCTAATTATTGCTTCAATTTCATATTGAGAAGTCATGTGTTTGTCATATCCGTTTCCCACGAAAGTCCAGGACGGCGCGGGAGCCGGCGTATTGTAGTCATCGTTGTCGAAAGTGCTGGCGTATCCTAGATTTGTTAAGACAAATCCATCGCCTTCACTTGGAGAACCAATCGCCAGTGTTCCGGCGCTTTCTGAAGGAAATTGATTATTCCAAATGCTTGAGTAATTATATGCTAATTCGCTACAGGCAAAAGTAATGGTCAAACTGGTTAATTGCGTGGTCGTCGTGGCTTTTATTTTGAAAAAATAGGGCGATAACGGAGTTGTTTTGTCGACTCCACTTGTTAATCCATACGAATCCGAATTTAGATTGGCACTATCGCCGACATATAAAGATAGAGTCCCCGTGAAAACTGCGTATGTTTTTATAATTGAAGTAATACGAGTGTCTCCGTCATTATAAATATAACCTCCAGAAGCTAACTCGGTATGGTATCCAGAAACGTCTAATGCTTGATAATAATTAAACAAGATGCTTCCATTTCCATAAGTTTCCGTACCATTATCATAGGAAAGGGTCGAGATTGTGGCGGGAGTGGAATTACTAAGGGTAATCGTATGTTGAATCGGATCGCCCGCTATTGGTTTTAGGCCAGGCTTTTCGTAAAAAGCTAGGCCACCAAGCACCCCGGCAGAAATAACAAAAGTTAATACATTTCTCGTTAAGTGTTTCTTTTTTCCCTTATTATTCATAACGAAGCAAACACTAGAAAAATTTAAAAAATTGTCAATGTAAACGTTGTCAATATGTGGATTAAATCAAAATGAAAAAATCGATATTATTGTTTCGATGCCGGCCACAATTGATAATTTTGAAATCTCTTTTTTGGCACAAAATGTGAAGGCTCCCTTTCCAGACCAATAGACTTCAATTAGGTCTAAATCAATTATTATGTCTATTTGGTCTGTTGCTGACTCGAAGAAAAAACGACCATCTAATATAGTTCTATTTTCTAGATTGATAAATGAAAAGACTCCTTCGAAAAGTTCAAATTTGATAGCTTCGAAATCAATAGTTAAAGAAGCTCTATTCAAAGAAGAGATAGCAATTCGTTGTGCTTTGTCTTTATCAATCAAAATCGTTTTATTTTTGTCGATAGATTCAGAAATCAACTTATTTGAGGCCACATACATTTCTGCAGCTAAGCACAACCCTAATCGACCAGATGGTAGGAACACAACTTCTCTTGCTAGAGTAATTGAACCGTCGATAAACCCGCCGAACCACATGATTCGGTCTCCAACATGACACGTTTTAGCTGCTCTTAACCCTTTATCAAGCACGAAGTCTTCCTCGGTGTGATAGGGTCCCCATTGAGTTTCTCCTATCGCGTAACGATGACACCCATGAATATAATGATGGCCACTGTGATATATATAATCGGGACATTCATCGGCAAAATTACCTGGTATCGGAAAAAGGTGTTCCCAATCGACAAGATTCTTGGAACGATAATGTCCTTGAATCCAGTTTTCGTCCCAACTTTTTTCGTTATTTTTCTTGTTTTTTGGATTTGCTAAAAGAAGCATATGGAAATATTTATCTGTATTGTCAAAGAAAACACACGGATCCCGAAAATCGCGATATTGTGCATCTGAATAAATGGTTCCATCTGGCACCAGATGTAAATTACTTTTCTTCCAATCGATTAGATTGGTGGAAACGGCGTGACCAATCGTTTCGCGCCCCAAAACGTTGTCGGGGTTCCACCTCGTAAAAAAGCAATGAAAAAGACCATCCAAAGTCTTTAAATATGAACCGGTAAAGGCGCAGTTGTCTTCATGAGTGATGCTTGGAGCCACTGTTGTCCAATGAATGAGATCAGAGGAAAAGGCATGCTCATGATTAATATCATCATGTCCGCTTCCGTTAAGGAGATAGAAAATGTGATAGACCCCACTATTATAAAATGGCATCACGTCGCCAACCTTGCGACCATCTGGATGCTGATAATGAACTTTATATTTTAACGAACCCGCCATAAGTTAAACCTCGCACCTATTTGTTATGTTATTTTTTGACAAAAATTGAGAACATCAGCCTGTTATTGACAATCAATCGGCCATTACTTAAAATTATAATATGAAATCGTTTACATTTTGGAGATTTTCATGAAAAATCGAATATTTTATAAAGCCCCATCGGGCGCTACGGCCGACATTATTCCATTTTTTGACAAAGAATCATTTCATTTATTTTATCTTCATGACTTTCGCGATGTCGCTAATCATGGCGAAGGAACGCCTTGGTATCACCTTGAAACGAGAAATTTCGTTGATTATAAGGCGCTAGGCGAGGCCTTACCCCGCGGAATGGTTAATGATCAGGATCTTTATGTGTTCACCGGATGCGTCATTAAAACCGATCAAAAATATCATATCTTTTATACCGGACACAACCCTCATTTCCGTAAAGACGGAAAGCCGGAGCAGGCAGTCATGCATGCCATAAGTGATGATTTGAGCAATTGGACAAAATTACCAGAAGACACATTCTTTTCCCCTCTTGAAGGATATGAGCCGAATGATTGGCGCGATCCTTTTGTTTTTTTTAATGAGGAGAAGAAGGAATACTGGATGCTTCTAGCCGCTCGCAAGAAAAATGGTGGCAGTGTTCGCCGTGGTTGCACCGCGCTTTGTACCTCGACCGATTTAAAAAAATGGATGGTGGCCGAGCCACTTTGGGAACCCCACTATCACTACACGCACGAATGCCCCGATTTATTTAAAATTGGGAAATGGTGGTATCTAATATATTCTGAATTTTCCGACAAGAGAATGACGCGATATCGCATGGCGCGCAATCTTTCTGGACCTTGGTATGCCCCTAAAGATGACCAATTCGACGGAAGATCATACTATGCTGCCAAATCGGCGAGTGATGGGGGAATACGCGCCTTATTTGGATGGGTTCCCACAAAAACCAATAACGAAGATGCCGGTTCCTGGCAATGGGGAGGCAATCTTGTTGCTCACGAAATATTCCAAAGGAAAAACGGCGAGCTCGGAGAAAGACCTTTAAAATCGATTAAAAAGCATCTTTCCAAAAAAACTTTATATTTTTCAGACACGATCGATGTAGATGCCACTGGAAGATGTGAATTCAAGAAAATAGATATACAATTACCGGAAACTTATATGATTTCTCTTGATATAAACATGAGTAAATATACAAATCGAGCTGGTGTTTCCTTGAGGAGAAACCACACTAAAGACGAAGGATACGTTTATATATTTGATGCCTCAAGACAACGATTTGCATTCGATCGTTTTCCAAATAGCCCTTGGCATTTAGAAAATTTCCAAGGAGTATCCCGGCACCTCTTAGTCATCCCCCGTAAAAAATATCATCTAGATATAATTGTAGAAGGTGATGTTTGTGTGGCCTATGTCGATGATAATATCGCTCTAAGTTCGCGCATGCACCAAAACGAAGGACAACCACCGGCTTTATTTTCAATTGATGGCAAAACATCATTTTCTAATATCAAAATAACTACGGATTAATAACGATAAATGAAAAAAATAATTGAGAATTGGAATCGGCGCGACAAAATTATTGGTGACGTTCATCCCTTTTTCGATTCACAAAAAAAGCAATGGATGCTTTTTTATCTGGCGACGGATGGTAAATTTTCATCGCGATTAGCTCTATCCAAAAACATGATTGACTTTGTCGAAATGCCATTAAAGTTTTCAGGTATGCCACGTTCACCTTATTTTGTGGTGGCCCCACTAAAACACAAGAAATTTTTTTATACCTGGTTTGGGCAACAATATACCCACGTTTGTTCAAAAAGTCGCGATGGAATAAAATGGTGGCCAATGCTAAGTCTTGATGTTTCGGTTAATCGGGAAGTATCGCTTAGAGGAGAACGCGACCCTTATGTTGTTTATGACGAGATAAATCACTGCTTTTATCTTGTCGCGTTAAGTTATCCAAACGAAAGCAATGATTGCCAAATTATCTTGCGTCGCTCCTCTGGAGATTCGTTATTAAATTGGTCTAGCGAAACTAAAAGCATCGTTAAATTCTTTAATGGTCTCACCTGGAGCGATGGAGAACCAGAGTGCCCGCAATTATGCAAAATAGGTCACCGATGGTATTTATTTGCAAGTTTGGCCAGAAAAACGACGCATCATGTTGGTGGTATGTCTTATTGGATTGGCGATATTGACAAAAATCCGCTGGATATTGATTGGGGCGCTTTGCCACGCTATGAATTAACTAGTGAAGATCTATGTGCGGCGCAAGTAGCCCAAAAAGGTAAACAAACATTCTTATTTGGTTGGGTTCCCCAAGAAGCACACGGTTCGCTTTGGGGTGGAATTTTAAACTTCCCACTACTAGTAAAAGCAGATAAAGCGGGAAAGCTATCTACCAAATTTGCATACGGGATGAACGATTATCGCTTTGCTCTTTCTTCAATCGAGAATATTGATAGCCACACGATGAAAAAATTAACTGCAAAATTTGTCATCTCAGGCGAGCGTACAACGTTAAGTTTTTGCAATGGTAAACAAGATGATCAACACATTATTATCGACCGATTTAATTGTCGAATTTTTGTTGCTTCAACTCCTTTGCATAAAGAACATGCGTCAATCCACTTAAATAAACGTGATTTTACCAAAAGGATGAACTTGACCGCCATATTTTATGATGATGTGGCGGAGATAAATATTAATAGACGTTATACGCTTCATGCAAAACTTGGTCGTGCTCTGGACGGAGATAAAATTACAACTAGTAGTGATGTTGACATCATACTAGAGAGTGCGGTAGCCTAAACATGAATTATGGTTATCTTCTTGGAATCGATGTTGGTACAAGTGCGACAAAAGTCGCTTTGTATGATTTTAAGTTGACGTTAATCGATAGCTTTTCTCAAGGATATGAAGTCGAAACCCCACACCCTGGCTGGTCCGAGCAACATCCAGACATTTGGTGGGAGGCCACAAAGGCATGCATTATTAAGCTTTCAAAAAAGCACAACATTAAGTTGATAAAATCAATCGGCATTACTGGTCAAATGCATGGCTTGGTGCTTCTTGATTTGGATGGGAAGCCATTAAGGCCAAGCATCATCTGGTGTGATCAAAGATCTGCTGTCGAGTGTAATGAAATAACCAAACTGGTGGGGAAAAAGCGCCTAATCGATATCACGGCAAACCCAGCACTTCCCAGTTTTACGGCATCCAAAATTCGCTGGATTGCTAAACACGAGCCAGACATATTTGCGCGTTGTTCACACATACTTTTGCCTAAAGATTATATCCGCTACAAATTAAGCGGAATGTTCGCAACCGATATGAGTGACGCTAGCGGCACCCAGCTACTCGATATTACAAATAGATGCTGGAGCCCAGAGATGCTTTCTATTCTTAATATTAAAGAAGATCAATTGCCAAAATTATTTGAAGGACCACAGATTTGTTCGTTTGTTAATGAAGAAGCTTCTCAGGAAATAGGACTTGAAATCGGTACGCCAATAGTGGCTGGAGCCGGAGATCAAGCGGCCTCCGCGATTGGGAGCGGAATTATCCAAGAAGGTGCCATTTCCTTAACGATTGGATCTAGCGGGGTTCTTTTTGCTACAACAAAAAAACCATTAATTGAAAACAAAGGGCGCTATAACACCTTCTGTCATGCCTTACCTAATCTTTGGCACGTCATGAGTGTTACTCAAGGCGCTGGTGCCTCACTAAAATGGTTTAAAGACCAATTTTGTGATGTTGAAATTGCCGAAGCAAAACAAAAAAACATTGATGTGTATGACTTACTTTCTCTTCGCGCCTCAAAAATTCCGCTCGGAAGCGACGGGGTAATCTTTTTGCCATACATCAACGGAGAAAGAAGTCCCCATCTAAATCCTCATGCAAGGGGCATATTCTTCGGATTATCATCTTTCCACAATAAAGATCACATGCTCCGCGCGGTTTTTGAAGGTATTTCGTTTTCTTTATTTGAATGTTTTGAAGTGATGAAATCAAATGGTCTATTAGCCGAGCGTTTAATTGTTGCGGGTGGCGGCGCACGTAGTGATTTCTGGATGCAAATACTTGCCGATGTGTTTACCATTCCGATGGCTAGAACTGATGTTTCGGATGCTGGGACCCTTGGATGCGCCATTCTTGCCGGACTGGGCATCGGTGTCTTTTCTTCTCCTTTGGAAGCCATCAAGCAACGCATAAAAATTACTTCAGTAATATACCCACTTGATAACTTAAAGAGACCATATGATTTTGTATATCGCAAATTTTGCAAAATTTATAAACAAATGAAACCATTATTCTAGTTTTAGTTAAAAGGGGACAAGCAGTGGAAAAAAAGCAGTTGCTAGCCTATAAATTCTATGTTATCGTATTGATGTGAAAACGCTATCATATTTCTGTCGCTAATAAATCTTTTGAAAGAGGAACACGATATGACAAGACAAAAAAAGCAAAGATTCATTCCGTTCATCGTGGCTTTTGCTACAATTTTGGTGACCGGTTGTGGTTCTACTTCGCTCGCTCCTTCAGATGGACCAATTGTACTATCTGAAGAAGAACGTACTTTTAATATTCTCCATAACTGGGATAAGGTTGGCATGAAAAACCACCTTAACGCAGGTACAAACGTCGGTCCTTTAGCGTGGTTCTCCGTCGAATCATTGATTCAATATGTTCGTTCCACCGATGAGGTCTATTACATCCTGGCCGAAAATATTGAGCATCACGCAAATTCAACAAGTACCGTAACGTTGCGCGCCAATGCCACTTGGCACGACGGCACCGACTATGTCGCCGATGACATGATTGGTTATTACATCGTTAATCAAGGACAAGTCACAAATTATATGACCTCGCTTGAAAAAGTAGACGATAAAACGGTTTTAATTCATTGGAAACCACAGATGGAACCAAATGAACGCGTCAAGACATTACTATTGGCTGTCGATCGCGCCGGAGCGGTTCAATACGATGAATTCAAAACATTTGTCGATGAAGCAAATCGAATACTGACTAGTTCGCCGCAAGCTCCCGCCGGTTACACAGGTTGGGCTCCATTTGGCCGAATCGCATCACAAACGAATATCAACGATTATATGGCGAACTATACGGCCTTTAAAAACTATAATCCTGAATGGTTTGTAGGTACGGGGCCGTTCAAATTAAGCAGAAAAACAGAGACCGAGATGCTTTTAGTTAAGAATGAAGATTATTGGGCTACCGATAGTATTAAATTCGATTTTATCAGAGCGACCAACAGCATGAATGACCTTAACCAAAAGTACAACATGCTTTCATCGGGAGCCATCGATTATCAAGATGGATTGGCCCCAGAAGCTACGATGAATCAGATCCTCCTAAATAACCCAAACATGGCTCATTATAAAATGTTTGATCCGGGATCAATTGGCGTTGTTTTTAACCTTGCTAAGAAAATGCAAGTTAATGGTGTTGCTCAACCGATTTGGACCGACAAAGCTCGCGAAGCCTTCCAATATATATTTGATCGCGAAGAAGTAAAAAATGCTGGCAATCCCTATGCAATTACCTCTTGGAAACCATTGATGACGATGGCTCCTTCAGAAGCTCAAAAATATATGAGCCCGGATAAATACGCTGAAATAGAAACCTTCTCTCACAACGAACAAACAGCGGCCAATCTTTTGGTCGAAGCTGGTTGGAACAAAGTTGATGGTTGGTGGTACAACGGGGGAACGAAAGTCAAATTGAACGTCCATTATGATGGCTCGCATCCCGGAATGAGCGGAGTTGCTGTTGCTGTTCAAGCAGCGTTAACTTCATTTGGCGTTGAAGCTATTTTAAAGAAAGGTGCTGATTTTAATTCCTGGTTTGGAACCGCATCATCTGATGCATGGGCCCACGAACTTAGTGTGTGTTGGACCGATCTTAATATGAGTTTTTCATTCCCGACGGGTTCATTTATTTATGCATACAAAGATATAACCGCTAAAGTGTTACATTTGCCCAAATATACAGCAGATGATCCCGAAACTACGGTTATCGAAACTAATGAATTTGACTTAGATCTAGAAAAAGCCGATGGAAGTGGCACTTTCCGTGTTATTGATGTACTAGATGGTATGTATTATCTTAACGATGAAGAATTGACAGAAGTTGTCAACGACCTAGTTTTAGGCGTATCAAAGAAAAACTTTGGCGTCCAGTTTTATCAAAATGTCACCGGCAGTTTCATAAACATTGGTAAACTTGGTGGTGTACCACTTCAAGATTACTTGGCGACATCTAGAAACATTACTTACGTACCAAACTTTGAAGATGATCCCGACAATTTCTATGCCGTCGCGCGGCTAAACTTTCACTTCGCATATGCCGTGCCATTCATTTCTGGCGACTTATATCCAGCAAGATTAGACGATTAATCTAATAGCAGTTTAATTTAGGAAAAAATGGAAAAATTTAAAAAGTTCTTTAAACGTTTGTGGGATATCTTTCGTGAAATCGGATATCGCTACCGCTATTTGTGGCAGCGATTAGGCTTAGCGCTCGTGACACTTTTTTTCACCACAATCATTTCATTTTTTCTAGTTAGGAATATACCTGGCGATGTGATTTTATCTTATGCTCAGGAATTAGCCGTTCAGCGGGGTATCACAATTGAAGAAGCGATGCGTTTGGCTGTTCAAATACTAAACTATGACCCAGAAGCTAACATCTTTGTACAATTCTTTGAATATCTTGGTGGTTTGCTCCAAGGTAATCTTGGCTCTTCAATGTATGTACTTGACGTCAGTGTGGTACGTGTAATTCGTCAAACATTGCCGTGGACTTTATTTGTGGCTTCGATTGCCTTAATTCTAAGTTTTTTGATTGGAACTTGGCTTGGCACCCGGCTTGCTTGGCGACGAAAAGGCGCCGAAGAGGTCGTCGTTTCAAGTTATATCGTCGTTTCAAATTCGATTCCCGATTATTTGTTTGGACTGTTGCTACTCTATATTTTCGCGTATACCTATCCAATATTCCCGACTAACGGCAATTACGACATCATGACTGATCCGGGTTTAAATTTCCCCTTTATTGGAAGCGTGTTATATCATGCCGCTTTACCAATTCTTGCTCTTGTATTTACCCAAGTCGGTAACTGGGCCTTAATGATGAAGGGGAGCGCTGTTGGAGTATTGGGAGAAGATTACATAAATGCCGCTAAAGCTAGAGGCATTCCAGATCGCATTATTGTAAGAAAATACTTAAGAAAGAATGCAATGTTACCATTAATCACCTCACTAGCAATTTCGTTTGCTTACTTGTTTGGTGGTTCAACCTTAATGGAAACTATTTTTAACTATCCGGGCATTGGACAACAATTCGCCAGTTATATCGGCCGCTTAGATTATCCAATGATTCAAGGCATTCTTTTCTTCATTAGTAGCGTCGTCATATTCGTTAATCTAATTGCCGATTCGATTTATTCGCTTGTGGATCCGCGTGTTCGGAGGGATGCTTAATGAAACGGCATCTAACCTTCCGGCAATGGTCGGGCAATAACCCATTCTTTAGTTCCTTTTTACACAACAAAAAAGCAATTTTTGGACTAAGCGTCATGGTGTTTTTCGTTCTTGTGGCCATTTTTGGACCGCTTATTTTCCCCTATTCTCCTGAGATTGATTATGCAAATTATCTGGCCTCTCCTTCGTGGAAACATCCCCTTGGAACTGATGGTCTTGGTCGTGACGTTTTCCGTCAATTGATAGCAGGCACAAATGATGTCTTGCTTGTGGCCGTATTAACCGCCGCGATTACCATTTCTATTGGTGTGACGCTTGGTTTGATTTCCGGCCTTGTGGGCGGCTTCGTTGATCGAGTAATTATGCTAATTGTGAATGTATTTCTTACAATCCCAAGTCTTCCGGTCTTCTTAATTCTCGCGGCCTTGTTTACTGTCAATGACCCCCTATCATTTGCCCTAATCCTAAGTATTTTTAACTGGGCGGGACTTACTAGGGCAATACGGGCTCAAATCATTTCTTTGCGCGAACGGGATTTTATCCAAATATGCAAAGTCATGGATATGAGCACTGCCTATATTATCTTCAAAGAGTTGATGCCAAACATCGGATCTTATATATTAATCAACTTCATTCTTGTCATGAAAAACGCCATTACCGGAAGCGTTGGCATCATGTTCCTTGGTCTAGCAGCGTTTGAACCGACTAACTGGGGTGCTATTTTAATTACCGCCAAAGATTTTGGAGCGTTATTTATCCCCGCTGCTCGAATTTGGCTATTAGCGCCGATTGCCTGTATCTTCGCCTTCCAGTTTGGCATCATCTTGCTTTCAAGCGGACTCGATGAAGCCCTTAACCCACGTCTGAGGAAAGCCTAAGATGAACGAAAACATTTTGTTATTAAAAAATCTTGTTATCGAATATGAATTGAAACGCTATTCGATTCGCGCTATCGATGATGTTACCATGGCCTTTAAACGTGGATCGATTACCGCTATCGTGGGAGAGTCTGGTTCCGGAAAAACAACATTGGCATCAGCTATCTTGGAAGTCATATCTTCGCCCGGGCGCATAGTGTCGGGAGATGTCATATATTTCCAAGACACAAAATCTAAAAATTTTGAATCAGATGAAAACGATGCCGGTTTTGCGACGAAAATCAACACTTTAAAACCAAAACAATTGAATCATTATCGCTGGCAGGAATGTTCGATGGTATTCCAAGGCGCGCAAAGTTCGCTTAATCCAGTGATGACTATTTTTGATCAATTTTCCGAAACGATGATGGTTCATGCCTATAGCGAAACAAAACATTCTGAACTTAAGGAACGAGTATTACGACGAGCTAAAGAAGTGCTAGAAATTGTAAATCTCGATGTCGAACGTATCATGCCAATGTATCCTCATGAACTTAGTGGTGGCATGAAGCAGCGCGTTATGATCGCCTTTAGTCTCTTATTAAATCCAAAAATTATTATTCTTGATGAACCGACGACCGCCCTAGATGTCATCACTCAAGATAGCATCTTCCGGGTCTTAAAAAAGATTAATCGCGAAATGGGCGTCACTATGATTTTATTAACTCACGACATGGGCGTTGTCGCAAAGTTTGCCGATTATGTTGGTGTCATGTATGCGGGAAAACTAGTGGAATATGCGGATACTCGTTCAGTATTTGCCAAACGCCTGCACCCTTATACTAATGGGCTTATAAGCGCTACTCCCTCCATCATCGCTGATAACTCTGCTTTGAAACCGATCGAAGGGACACCACCCGATTTAATGGCGCTTCCTTCAGGATGTCCATTTCATCCTCGGTGCCCAAAAGCGTTTGAACAATGCCCATTACTTAAACCTAAATTAATTGATTTGGACGGCCATCTAGTTAGTTGCCATCTATACCATAAAGAGGATTTAAAAGCATGAACGAAGTCATTGAACTAAAAAATCTTCACGTTGTTTTTTCAAAACGTGTTGGCTTATTTCGCGAACGTCGCTTTCATGTTTTGAAAGATGTTGATTTTTTCGTTCAACCAGGAGAAATCATCGCTGTTGTAGGAGAATCCGGTTGCGGGAAAACGACTTTAGGCCGAATAGTAACTGGTCTTTTGAAACCGACCAGAGGCGAAGTGTTATTTGAAGGCAAACCTATCTATGGATTCATGAATACGGATTTTGCTAAATTTCGCCGTTGCGTCCAATTCATCCAACAAGATAGTTATGCTGCTTTAAATCCAGTTCGTACAATCTATCAATCGCTTCGAGCGCCTCTCATCCGCCATAACCATAAGATGAAAAGCGATGAAATTGGCAATCGGATCGATGAGTTGATGGGATTAGTTGGGTTAAATCCTCCCGAACAGTTCCTTGTTAAGTATCCTCATCAATTAAGTGGCGGCCAACGCCAGCGAGTCTTGATGGCGCGTGCACTTTCCTTAAATCCCAAACTTATAGTGGCTGATGAACCGGTTTCGATGATTGATGTTTCATTAAGATTATCGATATTGAATTTGATGAGCGAACTTAATCAAAAATTAAATATCGCTTTTATTTATATCACTCATGATTTGGCAACGGCTAAATACATCGCTAACGACCAACGTATTGCCGTTATGTATCTTGGAGAGATAGTGGAAGTGGGAAATATTAACGATATTTTGACGAACCCACGACATCCTTACACACAAGCCCTTCTTTCGGCGGTTCCTATTCCCGATCCCGTCGTGGCCGCCCGTCAAAAAGAGATTCCTATCAAGGGGATGAATCTTGCCAGCATTGAAAAAAGAACGACGGGCTGTTCCTTCTTTGAACGGTGCACATACGCTCACGAAAATTGTCAATACGAACCAGTTCCGGTTGTGAAAAATGGTAAGGCTGCAATTCGCTGCCACTATGAAAAGGAGGTGCCAATTTGGGAAAAACCACGTTAGGATGGATGTTTCGCTTTTCGGTCATCCTCGGACTTTTAGCCTTATTAATGGTTTTTATAACGGTTCCAAAAAGCGCCGAATTTTATATTAGTTTGATCACGGTTGGTATCAATTTATTGGTAGCAATCGTCTCAGGAGTGCTTTTAATAAGAAAAAGGAGAAGTGAAAATGGCCAAAATTAAGAGACTGATGAGCCTCTTTCTATTAACACTTGTGTCAAGCTGCCAGTTGTCTTCGACATCTATTGGAGACACTTCGTTAGGAACGAGCATCACCACTTCAAACGGGTCAATATCGGAGCCGAGTTCTGAAGAACTCGCCACCCCGTACGATTCGATTTATTTGACAGAAGAAGTAGATAAATATCCACAAAAAAGCGCCAAGGATGTTCATAAGGCGATTTATGGCTATCAAGGAAACGATGTTCAGGGTTATAACGGCTGGTCCTATCAACATAACCCTGATCAACAAGGTTGGGTTAATCTAAACTATAGTGGAACGTTAGGTCGCTTTGAAACTTCAAACAATTTCATTGATGGCCCTTTAATGAAGGCTTCAATCGGCGCTGTTGCCCGGAAATTTATTGTTTATTCAGCGGGAGCTGGAACCATTATGGTTTCGGGACGTGCCCATCTTATCGATGCGCTTCAAGAAGAAGCCCAAATCCAAATTCTCCATAATGAGACTATTATTTATCCACGCTCCGGGGTTGCTAAAGTTTTAGAAACTGGAGACACCAATGGTTATTATCATGAGGAAATGGTCATAGTTACTGCTGGCGACCGTATCATGTTTATTGTCACTGGTTCTGGCGTAGTTGATTGGAACCCAACGATTCAATACGATTACCTACGCGAAACCCCATTGCATTATAATCCTCCCGGAAAATTTGATAATAATCGCGACATCGACATAGGTGATGTCCACCCATATTATCATAATGGCAAGTTGTATATGTTCTACTTAAAAACAGATGGTGGATATAATATTGATTTGGTGACTTCCTCCAATATGATTAACTACGAACCAACTTATGTGACTACGCATGCAATCAATCCACCCAACGCCAACTATTATGTATTGGGAATTACTGAAGAAGATGGCTATTTCCGCACATACTATGGTGCAAGTCGTGATTATATTTATGGATCTAAAAGCACCGATTTAATTACCTGGGAAGCCGGAGAAGGCGTTGATTCGATGTTCAATCCAACGCATTTGCCCGTGGTCACTTATCCCGCCGGCGGTCGCGATCCTTACATTTTCTTTGATTCCGATGTTAATCGGTATCGGATTATTTACCTAGCATATTATGCGAATAAATATTGGGAAGAAGGCGGTGACGATTTTGATTGTGCGTTAGCGCTTCAAACTTCGACCTCTGATTCCACGGAATATTGGGAAAGTGAAGAACAAGAATTACTTAGATTTAACAATGCCGGAACCTCAGGCCGTGATGAACCGGAAGTGTCGCAAATGTTTAAAATTGACAATCGCTGGTATATTTTCGCTAGCATTTATGGCCGGAGCACGAACGGCGTTGGCGCCCCGAGTTATTGGACCGGCGATGCCAACACGACAATTGATGATGTTGATTGGTCATCAAAACAAGAACGTTTTCTAGATGGAGATGATCTATGTGCCGCCCAGATTGTGCAAATTGGTAATCGGTTTTATATCTATGGCTGGATTGCTCCATATGCAAATGGTGGTGGATGGGGCGGCGCCATTAATGTCGCCCGCGAAATATACGCCCTACCAGACGGTACTTTAGCTACTCGTTTAGACGAACATCTTACTAATCTGCTAAATGGAGGTAGTATGTATCGTCTTCCTGATGGTAATCGCTCTGTCATTAGCGGTAGTTGGGGAGCGGGAACTAACCAAATCACTTTTATTGGATACGGAATCAACAATACTTCGATGGGAATGTCTGATTATGGTGAAAGCCGCCTGCCTAATATTTATCGCCGGACATTGATTGAGTCGAAATTATCAATTCCCTCATCTAGTAAAATGGCAGGCTTCAAATTATCGCAAGACGGCGCTCCTGAATATGCTACTGTAGCAATTGATAGACAAAATAAACGCCTTATTGCATCATCTTCTGGCCAAGCAGGTTATGTGACTAGGGCGACTTATCGATTGCCGGACAATATGAATTACGAAGATATGGAAGTAAAGGTAATTGTGGAAGGCGCCTTTGTTGAACTATTTGTTAACGATCAATATGCCTTGACCGCTAGATTATTTGATGATGGTTTCCGAGCCATTTTGACGAACTATTCGATTGGCTTATTTGCAGATGGTCCCGGTGCTTCGTTTGAAGATTTGTTGGTCAATATGTTGAGAACCACCGAAACGGCATATGATTAATCAAAATCTAATATCTTAAGCATTGACAACGTTTGCACAAAGAATATAATAAAATTATGATAGCGTTTACATAACGTTTAAGAAAGGTAAATAAGCATGAAAAAGAAAATAGTATTTCCATTCTTGATGGCCGCCTTGTTCGGTTTGGCCGCTTGTGCCAGCTCGGTACCGGCTTCAAGCGAAACCCCAAGCTCTGAAGAACCATCAGAAACAACCTCAACCGTTACTTCAACAGTCACTTCCGTCGCTACATCGGTTGAAACCACTTCAGAAGTAACTTCAGTCGAGACCAGCGTATCTGAAACTACTTCAGAGGAACCAGTCGAAACATTAATACCCGTATTCAATTATGGTTTTGATGCCGAATTCGCTGGCGATCCCGCCATTGCCGCTCCTGAAGAGGGCGAAGGTTTTATCATTACTGATCAAGGCTATGCCACCACAATCAATGGCTCATTAGAACCAGCGCCCGCTCCAAGTTGGACATTTGTGTACACTGGTTACGACAAGAATATGCCTGAATTCGAACTTGAAGCTGGAGTAAGATTTGGTGCATCTACCAATAACACCGCTGTGTTTGGAATGCGCGTTTGCTATGATGGCTGCTACGATGTTCAATTCTCAGCTAAAAATAACAATGATGGTTGGCAAGGCGTTCAAATGTTTCAAGCCGGTGGCCCACTTCTTGCGCAACACGATAACACTGAAAAAGGTGGTTTGATTACTGATGGTAGTCTATCAATCGTCCCCGATACGGATTATACTTTGAAATTCCGTTCAGTGATTGATGATGATGAGTTAGCGTTAGTGTCTGTGTTTGTCAATGATGTTAAAGTTATTGAGTTAGGTGGCCTATCTACCGCTACTCTTAACGCCAATGCTAAACATGGCATGGGAGCATCAGCCGGTTCTTGGGTAATCGTTGATTACTACAAGGGTTCAAATATCGTTATCTAAAGAAAACTAAAAAAAGAAAGCTGCGGATTTGTTCCGCAGCTTTTTTATTTTGTTGAGGAACCTCTTATATAAAGTTGAGGTTCGACTTGGATACATTGTGCATCCTGTTCGGATTCGGGGTTATCAATTTTTCCCATAATATTAGCCACCGTTTTTTGGAAAATTTCATCAATCGGTTGGGCAATGGTTGATACATTGAGCAATTGAAACCATTCAAGGTCATCAAATACGATAGTGCTAATGTCTTGGTTTAACTTTTTAAGGGCAGTTAATGCATCAAGACCAAAATTATTCGTCCCAGCGATAATCGCATCGGGTTTTAAGTCCAAAAGTAATTGTTCGATGTCTAGTTCAATCGAGTGGCCAAGCGGATAGAGACGAATTAATGATTCGTCTACTGGTAGGTTTGCCTCATTGAGGGCTCTAATATAGCCGTTGGAGCGGTTTGGTGTATAGTCCAATTTAACGGAGAGTAGCAGAATGCGTCGTTTACCATTATTGAGCAAGTGCGATGTCGCTAAATAAGCGCCATATTCATCATCGACACAAAGAGCATCAACGGTAGGATATGCTTGACGGAATAATTGCAAAATCTTAATGTTGCGCTTTTCCATTATTGAAATAAGATCGGGGTTGGTGTTTGAAACGGGCGTGAAAATAAGGGCATCAACTTTATAAGATAACATTGATTTAATGTTTTGCCGTTCATATTGGCTATTTTCAAAACTATAGGCAAGAAGGACGTTATACCCACACTTCTTAAATTCGACAATTAATTTTTCTAAAACGATATTATAGAAATAGTTGCCGATGTCCGACACAATCACACCGATTGTGTTAGAGCGACCACTCTTCAAAGATTTAGCGTGGGAATCCACGATATAGCCAAGTTCTTCAGCTTTTTTAAGAATTAAATCGCGTTTAGATTTCTTAACATAACCATCCCCGCTTAATGCGCGGGAGGCTGTTGCGCTTGATACATTACAAGCTTTAGCTACATCTTTAATATTTACCATGTCGAACCTCTTAATATTTAATTTTCTTAATTAATATAGCATCAATAAGATATCGTTAGCATATTTCATGAAACATTATAATAACTAATCGCATATCATTTTTCAAACCTAGATTATGATGACCATGAATTTTTAATAAAACACTAATCAGTAATTGTATCTAGCATTAATCATTAATTTATAAGTACAAACATCGATAATATATCTAGAAGAACCATTTTAATTAAAGAAATCGAGATAAAAAATGACAAATAATCAAAGTCTTCGAGGGACAAAACCCAATATTATTTTAGTCTTGTGTGATGATTTAGGATATGGTGATATCGCCTGTTTTGGATCAAACCAAAATATGACGCCCACCCTCGATCATCTTCAAATTACCGGAGCAAAGCTAACCGACTTTCATGTGGTTTCGCCTGTATGCTCTCCAAGCCGTGCTGGACTTATGACGGGTTGTTACCCTCAACGTGTGGGACTCGGGCGGGGCGATCATTTTTGCGTATTATTGCCAGGCGATCCAATTGGCATAAATCCTGAGGAAACGATAATACCAAAAGCATTAAAAACGGCAGGATATCGAACGCACATGATTGGCAAGTGGCACCTAGGCGATCAAGCACCATTCCTACCAACAAAAAATGGCTTTGACACATTTTTTGGTTTGCCTTATAGCAACGATATGTGTTATTACCATCCAGATTTGCATGTCAAATTCCCACCTTTGCCATTGATGCGTGAAGATGAGATTATCGGAAAAGATCCTTCACAGGGGAACCTAAACGAACTTTACGTTAAAGAGGCTGTCGCCCTTATTGAAAGACAAGACAATGCCCCATTTTTTCTTTATTTTGCTCATATGTATGTTCATTGGCCTTTTTATCCTCCTCATTCGTTTTTAAAACAATCAAAAGGAAATCGATATCGTGCCGAGGTGGAATTTATCGATTGGGCCATGGAACAAATGATTGCCGCTCTTAATCGTGTCGACAAGAGGAAGAATACTTTAATTGTATTCACGTCCGATAACGGAGGCGTTCTTCGATATGGCAGCAACGGGCAGTTAAGAGGGCAGAAGGGTGATGTATATGAAGGTGGCGTGCGCGTCCCTTGTATCGTTAACTGGCCGGGTAAAATTAGCGAAGGTATCATTATTGACAATCTTTTAACGACAATGGACCTATTGCCTACTTTTGCTCATTTAGCCGGAGTATCCATTTCAAATGATAAGAAAATCGATGGGGAAAACGTCACAAATGTATTAATTGGAGTGGGACCAAAAGAGAATCGCGAATTAATTATTTATCACGATAATATCCTTAAGGCCGTTCGAAAGGGCGATTGGAAACTCATACTCAATACCAAGGAATTATTCAATCTACTTGATGATCCAAACGAAAAGAACAATCAATATTCAACGAATCCAGATATTGTTTCTGACTTAATGCTTTTGGCACAACGCTATCGTAATGAACTTGGTGATGGCGACAAATTGGGTACAAGTGTAAGAAAACCAGGACGCGTTGATAACCCCACCACGATGTTTCCGCTTGATGAAGATTCTCCTTTGACGGCGGAATATGAATAATAGTTTGAATCGTCCTAAGTTTTTCACTTGGCTCATTAAACCAGTGTCGTCGAGATGCAACTTAAATTGTGACTATTGTTTTTATTTAGATGCCGCCAGACTCAGAAGCGCCACTTTTCCCCATATGATGAACGAAGACACGACGGACCATCTTATAGAGATGGCAATCGATTCGGCAACAGACACTATATCTTTTGTGTTTCAAGGTGGAGAACCACTTTTAGCGGGGCTTCCGTTTTACCATGCCTTCATTGAGAAAGCCCAAAAAGCTAATCAAAAAAATATTAATATAGTATATTCACTACAGACGAATGGCCTTATGTTAAATGAAGAATGGGTTAATTTTTTTAAAGATAACAATTGGTTATTAGGTATTTCGGTTGATGGAGAAGAGAAAGCCAACAAGTGGCGCTCACCAAATAATTTTTCCAAAGATACGTCTCTAATTATTAAGAACATCGAGTTGTTAAGAAATAATAATGTACCATTCGACCTTTTAGCGGTTGTCCATAAAAAGAATTTCAAAATGATAGTTCAAAGTTATGATTTTTTAAAAACGCTTGGCGCAAAATCACTTCAATTTATTCCTTGTCTCGACTTTATTAAAAAAGATAACGAACTAGCGCTTGATTCTAATTCATGGCGCGAAAGTTTGCTTAATCTTTATCGAAGATGGCGCGATGATTGGAAGAAGGGCATCTATATTAGTATTCGTCAATTCGATGATTATATTGCAGTTATTAATAGCAGCCCTTTAAGCAGTTGCGCTGCTCGAGGAATATGCGGTGGTTATTTGATGGTTGAAAGCGATGGTGGTGTTTTTACATGTGATTTCTACGGGACTGACGATTTTTTAATTGGCAACATTGCCGATGGTTTTTTTGAACTATTTAATAACTCTAAACTGATAAAATTCATAAATGAATCTTTCATTTTAAATGAAAAATGTCTGCACTGCCAATCTCGTTTTCTTTGTAGAGGAGGTTGTAAAAAATATCGAAATGGTGACCAGCATTTTATTTATTGCGACGCCACGAAAACATTATTAGATTATGCTTACTCGGGATTGCGAGAGATTGCCCTTTCAATTAGATATATCGGTGATTGAAAAGATGATATTAAATATCCTTGTTTGCTAAACTGGTTTTCTAGAATATAAACGATTGTGTTTAGACTACTGATTTTTCTATTTCAAATTCTTTTTGATGGTGGAAGCGTTTTATGTCAAGTGCGGTAACATCCACGCTGGTGGGTTCACCTAAAATGATTTCGGATAATAGAAGACCCGTCATAGGGGCTAGCATAAAGCCGTGACCTGAAAAGCCACAAGCTACAAAGAATCCTTGTAGTTCATCAGTGGCACTGATGATTGGTTGGCGGTCGGGTGACATGTTATATGATCCACCCCATTGGCGCACGACGCGTAAGTTTCCCAAAACGGGCATGATGTGAATCGCCGTTTTCGCCATTTCATCTAAAAATTGCCAAGTTGAGTGAATTTGGTGACCCTTTTCAACATTGGGGTCGCTTCGTCCCATTAAGAAAGAACCATGAGGCACTTGCTGGCAATAGATGTTTTTAGAAAACGACATGACCATCGGTCCTTGCATTTTTTCGATTGGTTCGGTCGCTAATATTTGATGGTTTTCTGAATATACAGGGATGTCGATGCCCGCCATGAGGCCGACTTCTTTACTATAGCCACCGGCGGCGTTAACAACGATATTTGTGTTGTAAGTGTCTTTGTTGGTTCTAACGCCAATCACTTTATGATTCACAGTCATTATTTCTAATGCTTCTTCGAAGAAGTTAAAGGTGACTCCTAATTTTTTAGCGGCCTGCATATAGGCGTCAGTCATTTTAAAAGGATTAAGATGGCCGTCGATGGCACAGAAAGTAGCGGAGACAAAAGCATCAGGATTAAGATGAGGAACGATTTTTAGGGCCTCGTCTTTATTCAAATACTGAGAAGGAATATCCATACTATTTTGAAGTTTGACATTAGCTTTAAACTCAAGATCTTCATTTTCAGTCGTTGCTAAAATGAGGTAACCTTCTTGCTTAAATTCAATGTCGCCTTTATATTCTAAAATATCTTTAGCTTGTTCAAAAAACGCGATGCTTTTCTTGGCTAATAGACAATTTAACGGAGTGGCCCATTGCGACCTAACTCCAGCGCCACATCGTCCCGTCGCTCCTGAAGTAAAATAACCTTTATCAATGACAATGATGTTTTTAACGCCTTTTTTAGCGAGGTTATAGGCGATGCTGACACCACTGATGCCGGCCCCAATTATCACAACGTTTTTATTCATCGGATTTATCTTCCAATATCTCTTTAAGCTTGACGCCAAGTAACATTGGGCGTGGCTTTTGCGTCTTAATGTCTTCAATCGATTTGTTTAATCGTTGAGCAAGACGCGTTTGGATTAAATGGCCACATGTATTACCCTGGCACGGACCCATGCCCACTCTTAAAAGGCGCTTTAAATCTTCAAACGTGGTAAACCCGTTATCAATCGCTTCATCGATCTGGGCCATGGTAATGTCTTCGCAGCGACAGATGATGATTTTACTAGTATCACTCATGGCGCTTAATGGTCGAAAACTCATACAGATATTGTTTTGGTATGAGGACCGTGACGAGGGCGGTTTTGACATTAGGATTGATTTGAACGGATTTGATCTCGGCTTCGCAGATGATGTCACCACTTCGATTAAGACCATGCCAAATTTCACCTTTAAGGGGGGAGGGCTTAAACTCATAGGGAATTTTAAATAACGCCTGATTGTTTATTAATTGCGCGACGGTAATTGCCAGCCCAGGGCAGGCGATAACGCATTGGCCGCAGCCGGTGCATTTGTCAGTAAGAAGATAAGGCATGGAAGTCATCCCATCTTCGATGACAATCGCGTCAAAGGGACAACTAGTAGCGCAGGGGTTACATGGTATACATTCAAAACATTCTAAAATCGCTTTCGGCTTTTTTAGTGTTTCTTCACTTGGGAATTTTGAAGCGATCATATCCTTGGTTGCAACACCAGTTTTAATTAGCATAGGGGCCTCCGCCGAGCTTTTTAAGTCCGGCTAACGTCTTTTCACCATAACTAGAATGTCTTAGTATTTCTAATTCATGGTGATACATTTTTATTAGTTCATCGTGATTTGGATGCGGATGTTCCAAATGCTTCAAGGCGCCTAATCCGGCGATATAGCCATTCATCATGGCCGAGGAGGCTTCTTCGATGCCACTGACATCGCCACACGCGAATATATTGGGGTTAGAAGTTTGGTTCAGATTGTTTAATACGGGAACGCGGCCCCCCAGTTCTTTAATGTATTTCATAGCGACTTCCATCATCCCTAAAAGTTGTGATAAAGGCGATAGTCCCACGGCAATGCATAACGCTTTTGTTTTAATGATTGACGTTTCGTTTTCAAGCTCTTTAAAATCATCGGTTAATTTAACGATTTCCACGGCTTCTAAATGATCTTTGCCGATTGCTCGTTTTATGGTCTGTTGCATATAAAAGGGAACCCCGAGTCGTTTTAGCTTGGAAGCGTGGACTTTGTAGCCGCCAATGATTGAGGCCGCTTCCACGATCCCTTTAACTTTTACGCCCGCTTGTAAAAGTTGATAAGAGACAATGAGGCCAATATTGCCACTTCCTACCATCAACACTTCGTCTTCAGGAACGATGCCATATAAATTCATGAGCGTTTGGATGGCTCCGGCTCCATAGATCCCGGGTAAATCGTTATTTTCAAACGCCAAAGCTTTTTCAGAAGCGCCGGTGGCGATAATGAATGCTTTGGCTTTGTATTTTAGATATCTTTCTTCTTTGACGACGGTTATCACGTGGTCTTTATAAATACCGGCGACGGTCGCGCCTAGTAGTATCTCAATATTTGGTTTATCGTTAATATCGTTAATCAGAATCTTGGCGATTTCAAATCCCCGGTTTTTGGCGTATTGCTTCTCAGATCCAAAAAACTTGTGGGTTTGTTTGACGAGTTGCCCACCCAAGTGATGGTCGCGGTCTACGAGTAAAACGGAGACGTCTTGATCGGCCAATATTTTAGCGGCGCATAATCCAGCGGGACCGCCACCAATAATGATGACATCTTTATAAATCATTTGATGACCCCTTTGTTCTTTTGAATTTCCACGCGCATGTTTTCTTTAATGGGGGTGATACAAGTCCTAACGTTATCAACGCCATCGACGCGCATGTGGCAGGAGCCGCAGTTGCCGATACCACAGTAAAATCCACGAGGCCGTTTTAGCCTTTGGCTATAGCTTAAAGTCTTGATGCCAGCGTGATGGAGGGCGAAGGCAATCATGTCGCCTTCTTTTCCAGCAACAGGCCGCCCTTCAAAGTAAAAAGTGATGTCTCTTTTATCGTCAAAGTTCAAGATGGGGTGGTTTTTAATTCTCACATCATCGCCTCATAAATGTCGTTTTGATACATTTTATCACAGTTTGATAAAGCGCTTACAAACGCGCTAAATTCTAATATACTCCACGAATTTCTTTATTCAATAATTAGTGGCATTGATGAGATAAAAACATTCATTTCTATCAATCCAAATGAAGCTAAAGTCGCATAGTCACGAGGTTAAGTAGCACCGAATAGGCCGTTTAATATCTGGACAGCGCGATTTGACTAAGTGATAATTTATTTATAAAGCACTTCAATTCAATGTTGATAATGCGGTTATTCAAAAAATTGTCAAAGGCAAATATTAAGAAAAGCGCCGATAATATTTCTATAACCATGATCAAGCAGTGATCATAAATAAATTAGCGTTGAGGTATTTCCATGGGAATAATGACCACCTAATAATTAGTTTTAAAACCTTACACGGAACGCGATGAAAAAGCGATGATTGGTCATTTATTTAATAAGGGTTATAAAGAAGTGATTGCTGGGGCGTTTAAACACAACATTGCTAGCATTAATGGGCTACAAAAATGTGGCATGAAACCGATAGCTAAAAAAGAAAGGATTACTTACCACAATAATATTTACGAATGTGTCTACGTCGCAACCTTTCGACCATAGAGTATAAGTATTTTTGGTTATCTTCCCCGCGATATGCGACAATTAAAAACAAACCATGATTCAAACATTTATGAACAACAAAATTAAGTTCTTAATCGCAATCGGGGCCCTGATTTTAAGCAGTTGTGATTTATCCTTTGTGGCATCAAGCACTTCCACAATGGAGACATCGACTACCACTAGCGAAATAAGTTCCATCCCCGTCGACTTTTCTTCACAAATCGAAGCTTTAACCATTGATGCGGACTATATTAACGAAAACTATCTCCTTCCAACATTGGCTGATAGCGGCACAATGGTTTCTTGGTCGTGCGAAGATATGGAAATAGATGATGGTGTTCTTATTTATTCTAACCCCTCATTTGATTATTTAACTTCCATTGACGCCACGATATCCAAAGGTGGGAGCGCTTATACGCACACGCAATCGCTACTGGTGAAAAGCCAAAGAAATGCTCCCATCACTAGCGAAATGCCCCAGCTCAATTTAACGCTTGCTAACGATTTGCAAGAACCTGACATATATTATGAAGATTACATTCGTGGTGTGGCTAACCTTGATCACACTGTCAATGGCGCCCGCGAAAACACACCGCTTATTTCCCCGTTTGGAATTAGGATTCGCGGCAATTCAACGCGATATTTTCCCAAACGTTCGTATCGATTAAGATTCGATCAAAACACAGCACTACTTGGCATGGCAGCGGCTAAAAACTACATCTTATTAGCCAACCATATCGATAAATCGCTTATACGTAACGGCGTTGCTCAATTTTTAAGTTACTTATATCCCGAAACGATGCATCCACTTGACTTCCGCTTCATTGAATTAACCATCAATCGCGAATATATGGGGCAATATTTTATGATGGAACGCGTCGAGTTTCAAAAGAATCGCTGGAATATCGAATCTGATTTAATGCTTGACGATGCGGGGTTCCTTCTAGAACTCGATTATCGGGCGTTCGAAAACGGGGATGGTGTCGAAGATGGTAATTTCTTCTGGCTTGATTATCGGCCGTATTTTATCCGCGAGCCAGATTATGTTGATCCATTATATGTGCCTGCGCGCCACACCCGATACATTAAGGAATATATGTTTTCTGTTAACGATGCGCTTAATAATGGGCTTGGTTACGAATCGTTAATCGATGTCGATAATTTCATCGATTTCTTTATGCTTCAGGAAATTATGAAAAATGTCGATGTAAATTTCGGGTCCCTGTATCTTTTCAAGGAAACGGGGCAACCGCTTCGAATGAGCCCCTTATGGGATTTTGATATTTCGCTAGGCAATGGCGATTACTTCCCTTCGCAAGCGGAAGGCCATTGGGGCTGGACCGACTTTTGGGGCGACTTCGACAACAACAACAACCTTTTTTTTACAAAACTTATGGAAATTCCCACCTTTAGAAATCAATTCATAGCGAGATTAAATGATTTTCAAAATCGGGTCCTTCCAATTCTAAATGCTTGGCTTGATGCCAATCATCAACGCTTAATTGATAATGCTGCGCGCAATCTAGAAAAATGGCCGCTGGAACTTTGTGATGGTCCATGGTGCCCGATTCCCATTGAGCAACGCGAATTTGAAACATATGAACAACATCTTGATTTTGTTAAGAACTTCATCAACACACGCGTTGAATGGATGCTAAACAACATTACTTTGTTGTAATGAGCGAAGTTTAATTTAGTGAGATAATTACTGCCTAATTCATCAAAAATAATCAGATAAATCCAGATTTCCGGTTTATCTTTTAACCAAGACTTATAATATAATTGTATTGATACTAATATGGGAGGCAGTTATAGTTTGAAAATTCATTTTACCAACGCTAGTTTTCTTGATTTATCGCTCGAAGCCATTGATCGAATTTCACGAGCCGAAGAAAATGAATATTACCCCATTTTTTGTCGCACCCTTGGCGAAGGCTTTAAATGGGATTATGGCGAAGTTTGGATCAGAGACACGATTAAACCACTACTGATCAAAAGCGATATTAATTACACGACCGATGAACGAAGCGAAATTTTTGCGCGAGCACCCAAGCGGGCTTCGTTTGCTTATGGTGAAGGCTTTCCAGGCATTGCTTGGGAAGCTAAGAAGATTGTATGGTTCAGTGATTTCTTGCACAATAAGCAATTTATTAGAAGCAAAGAGGCGATGAAAGCCGGTTTCAAAACGTGCTGCGCTATTCCTGTTCTAGCGGAGAACTATGTCGATGCCGTCATTCTTTTTTTTAGCAGAAAACCACTTGAAGAAAACACAAAATTAAACAAACTTTTGGAAATATTGAGTTCCAAAATCGGCACCCACATTCTCAAAAAACAATTAGCAGGGCTGGTTGAAAATTATCGGGAAGAAGCTTCTAGGAATATTGAACTAATATCCAAGATATTCTCTCTTAGAGACCCTTATACCATTACGCACGAGATTTTTGTCAAAAGGCTAGCCGTTGATATTGGAAAGAAACTAGAATTTTCCGCGAAGCAACTGCAAGATTTGAGTTTCGCGGCAACGTTACATGATATCGGCAAAATTGCTATCCCAATGGAAATTCTTAGCAAACCATCCAAATTAACGGTTGAGGAATTAAATTTGGTTCGAACACATGTTATCGCCGGATACAACATAATTAAGGATCTTAAATTTAGCGACGATGTCAAACGCATGGTTTACGAACATCACGAGCGTCTTGATGGATCGGGTTATCCTCAAGGATTGCGCGGCGATCAAATATTTTTTGGCTCGCAATTGCTGGCAGTTACCGATGTCGTCAGCGCGATGATGGAAAATCGACCCTATCGTCCCGCCCATAGTAAGGAAACAGTGATTGAGGAATTGACAAAATATTCAAATATTAAATACAATCCCGCGATTGTTGATATTGCGCTGGGCCTGCTAAATGAATATCCGCAAGATTATTTCAAACAGAGAACGTTACCATCGTCCTCATAATATAATACTAGGATTGACTGGTAATTTTCTTTTTGATAAAAACACATCCGCGATGTAGTAAATAATAACAATAATTTTTAAACACTATTTTTTCAGATAGACCATACGAAACATTAACGCTGCCTATGAAAAGATAATTGGTGGGGATTTCAAATTCCCATTTATGGTCATATTGGGAAAGACGCTTCTTGCAAAACAAGCCGAAACAATTCTTGGCGGAAGCGATATATGCCGCTTCGAGATTGAGTTAACGAATGTGGAGTACAAGGGAAAAAGGCACATTAGGGGCATTAACGAATGAAAAAACCAAAAGTTCTTAATAAAGCGCTCTTATAGGTATATATTATTAGTAGCATCCAAAATGAAAGCGATTACAGCCCTTGGTTAAAAAGTCACAAGTCCATCATCGTGATTTTTTTATTTCTGTAAAAGTGTGGCTTATAAGGAGAATATGAATGGCGGATTCTAACGAAAAAGAGCTTAAGATCAACCCCTCGTGGTGCAAAGGCTGCGGCATATGCGTCGCTTTTTGTCCCAAAGATACGCTCGAGATGGTTGATGGTGTCGTCCGATTAAAAGAACCAAGTGATTGCATCATGTGTGGTATTTGCGAACAGCGGTGCCCCGACTACGCAATTTATGTTTATGATGGCAAGGGGAAAACGACAAGTGAGTAAATTAGTATTGATGCAAGGCAACGAAGCCTGCGCCGAGGGCGCACTTGCCGCCGGCATGCGTTTATATGCCGGATATCCAATTACCCCTTCGACAGAAATCGCTGAGATATCAGCGCGTCGCCTTCCCCAAATTGGCGGAACATTTATTCAAATGGAAGACGAGATTGCTTCAATTGCTTGTGCGATTGGGGCTTCCGTTGCCGGAGTCAAAGCGATGACAGCCACGAGCGGTCCCGGCTTTTCATTAAAACAAGAAAATTTAGGATATGCGGCGATGGCCGAAATTCCTTTAGTGGTTGTTGATGTCCAGCGCGTTGGCCCCTCAAGCGGTATGCCCACTTCGCCTTCGCAAGGCGATATGATGATGGCTCGTTGGGGAACACACGGCGATCACCCGGTGATTGCGTTATGCCCATCATCAGTCAAAGAAACGTACGAATTGATAATAAGAGCCTTTAATTTATCGGAAAAATATCGGACGCCAGTCATTTTTTTGATGGACGAGTTAATCGCCCACTTACGCGAGGGCATCAACCTTCCAGATAACAAAGATATCCAGATTATCGATCGTAAAATTGCGCATGGAGGCGATCCTAAGCGGCCACCATATCATGTCAAGTCAAACAGCCTTGTGCCGGAAATGGCTCCCTTTGGTATGGGACAACGCTACAACATCACGGGGCTCATGCATGATGAATATGGTTTTCCCACTAACTCAAATGCCGAGGCCGAAAAACTTATAAACCGGTTGATGCACAAAATAAGCGATAACTATGAAGATATCGTCCAATGCGAACAATTACACATGGATGACGCTGAAATCGCAATATTTTGCTATGGGGGCACGATGCGCGCCGCGATGTCGGCGATGGATTCATTACGCGCCAAGGGCTTAAAGTGCGGCATTTTTAGGCCAATCACGATTTGGCCATTTCCTGAGAAAGAGTTACTGCAAGCGAGCCAGCACCTTAAACGCATTTTCGTGGCTGAGCACAACTATGGGCAAATGGTCCTGGAAGTTGAACGAATCATTAAAGATGCTTGTCCAATTGAATTTATCGGTAAATATAACGGAACGGTGATTACACCCAAAGACATTATCAAGAAGATTGAGGAGACAACAGAATGGAAAATTCTAATGGCGTCAAAACCCCACACAATCAAGCCTCGAATTTAGTCGAGAAATATATTCGCATCGAACACCTCCCCCAAATTTGGTGTGCTGGTTGTAGTAACGGCATCATCATGCGCGATATTATCCAAGCGATTGATAATCTTGGTCTTAATAAAGAGGATACGATTATTGTTTCTGGCATCGGTTGTTCTTCGCGCGCTGCCGGATACCTCGATTTCAATACAATTCATACGACCCATGGCCGCGCTTTAGCATTTGCCACGGGCATCAAACTGGCCAACCCTAAACTTGAAGTCATTGTGATTACGGGCGATGGGGATATCGCCGCGATTGGTGGCAATCACCTGATTCATGCGGCCCGAAGAAACATCGGATTAACCGTCATTGTGATGAATAACAATATTTATGGAATGACTGGTGGCCAATATTCCCCAACCACCCCTTCAGCGGCCGTAGGAACGACAGCTCCTTATGGAAATATCGATCGGACATTTGATATCGCGAATCTTGCCATCGGCGCTGGCGCCACATATGCCGCGCGCGGTAGCGCCTATCATGTGCCACAAACAATTAAAATGATTCAAGATGGCATCAAACATCAAGGATTCTCTATCATCGACGTCATTAGTTCCTGTCCTACATATTTTGGACGGGCTAATAAATTGGGCACACCTGCGAATATGCTTAAGTGGCAAGCTGATAATGCCGTGATGATATCGCGCGCTAAAACGATGACTCCAGCAGAACTAAAAGGGAAATTCGTCATTGGTTTGCTTCATGAAGAACTTTTGGATGAATTTACGGTCTCGTATCAAGAAGTCATTCGCCGCGCCACCAAAATCAAAGGAGTTCATGAATATGAAACATAAACATGAAATTCGCCTCGCTGGCACTGGCGGACAAGGCGTCATTTTGGCGACCGTTATCCTCGCGGAAGCTGCCGTATTATCGGGACATTACGCCGCTCAAAGTCAAACATACGGCCCCGAGGCTCGTGGTGGTTCCAGCAAAGCAGAAACGCTTATTTCTAATCGACCCATTGGGTTTACCAAAGTGCAACATCCAACGTGTCTGGTTGCTTTTACGCAAAAAGCATTAGACAAATATTCGGATGGCTTATCGCGAAATTGCCTGGTCATCCTTGATGCCGGTTTAAAAGTACCAGAAGGCATGAATCCATTGCGCGTTATTTCACTTCCAATCGTGGAAACCGCGAAAATGGTTATCGGCAAGATTCAAACCGCCAACATTGTGACAGTCGGTTGCATTAATGAATTTCTCGGAATATCCGATCAAGACAAACTTGAGCAAGCCGTGTTGAAACATATTCCTAAAGGGACTGAAGGAATGAACATGAAGGCGCTTGAAGAAGGGATTCGTCTTGCCCAAAATTGGAAAGAAAAACATCGCTCATGAAGATTCACGAATATCAAGCCAAGGAACTTTTAAAAGCGTACGGACTCCCAGTACCACTAGGATTTGTTGTTACCACTCCTGAGGAAGCTAAAGTTGCCTCTCAAACATTGGGAGCAGCGGTTTTAAAAGCGCAAGTTCATTCGGGTGGCCGCGGAAAAGCTGGCGGCGTCAAACTCGCTAAAAACCCCGATGAAGCATTCGACATTGCTTCAAACATGCTAGGTATGAAACTCGTCACTAAACAAACTGGTCCCGAAGGCAAGATTGTCAGAAAAATATTAGTTACTGAAGTTTGCCAACCGCAAAAAGAATATTATTTGTGCGTAACCGGCGATGATGAACACGCTGGACTCATGATTGTGGCCTCCGCTGAAGGAGGGACCGAAATTGAAGAAACGGCAATCAAGCACCCTGAGCGTATCATCAAAATTCCCGTGTCAGTTATCGAAGGGTTGCAAGGTAACGAGACGTTGCAATTGGCGGAAGATTTCAAGCTATCCCTTGTTCAAAGTGGGGAGCTTCAATCGATCCTTGCAGGCATGGTTAAGTTATACATTGAAAAAGATTGCTCGCTCGTGGAGATTAATCCCCTTGTTCTTGGAAGCAACAATCATCTCGAAGTGCTTGACGCCAAGATTACATTTGATGATAACGCCCTTTTTAGGCATCCCGAGTTACTTGAATTAATGGATGTTGATGAAGAAGACCCCAAAGAATATAAAGCCACCAAACACGGCCTTAGTTATGTCACCCTTGATGGGAATATTGGATGTTTAGTCAATGGTGCCGGTTTAGCCATGGCCACGATGGACATCATTAAAAACTTCGGTGGCCATCCCGCAAACTTCTTAGATGTTGGAGGCAGCGCCACCGCGGAAAAGGTTAAAACCGCCTTTGAAATATTACTATCGGACACCAATGTCAAAGCCATTTTCATCAATATATTTGGCGGTATTATGAAATGCGATACGATTGCGACAGGCGTTGTCGCCGCCACCAAAGAAATCGGTATTAAAATACCCGTTATCGTTAGATTAGAAGGCACAAATGTCGATTTAGGCCAGCAAATCCTCAATGAATCGGGGTTGAAACTGATTTCCGCCCTGGATATGGCCGATGGTGCTAGAAAAGCTATTAAGGCCGCTAGCGAGGCCTCTTTATGAGCATTTTTATTAATAATAATACAAAGGTCATTGTCCAAGGCATCACGGGGCAGCAAGGATCTTTTCACACTAAGCAAATGATTGAATACGGCACTCATATTGTTGGTGGCGTCACGCCCGGCAAAAAGGGATTAATAGTCGAAGGTGTTCCTGTGTTCAACACGATGAAGGACGCTGTTGAAGCAACGGGCGCCAATACTTCTGTAATTTTTGTGCCACCGCGCTTTGCCGCTTCTTCGATTATTGAGGCTGCTGATGCCGGCATTGAATTAATCGTTTGCATTACCGAAGGGATTCCCTTCCTTGATATGGCGCGTGTTAAACTTCACATCGCGGATATTCCCACAAGACTCATTGGACCCAACTGCCCGGGAATCATCACGCCTGGTGTTTGCAAGATCGGTATCATGCCAGGTTATATTCATAAGCCGGGGCACGTTGGTATCATCTCACGGTCGGGCACGTTGACTTATGAAGCCGTCAAGCAATTGTCGGATCGAAATATTGGACAATCCACCGTTATCGGCATTGGTGGCGACTCTATCAAGGGCACAAGTTTTGTCGATGCTCTTAAAGCGTTTGAAGAAGATCCCGAAACTTACGCAATTGTCATTAATGGCGAAATCGGGGGCAGTGGCGAAGAAGAAGCCGCGGAATATATTGCCAAATACATGACAAAACCTGTCGTTGCCTTCATCGGTGGTCAATCGGCTCCTAAAGGCAAACGCATGGGACATGCCGGCGCCATTATTTCAGGTGGCAAAGGCACGGCAAGTGGCAAAATAGAAGCGCTCACCAACGCAGGTGTTGCCATTGCGATGACTCCTGATATGATTGGAGAGACGCTTGTTAAGACATTAGAAAAACGTGGCATTAAGCCGTGATAAAGGATATTTCATATGTATGATTTTCTTGTCGCCAATCCTTTAATCGTAATTTTTGCGATCGCTTTTATTGGCTATGCGCTTGGAAGAATTAGTATTAAAGGTTTGAGCCTTGGTACTGCTGGTGTTTTGCTTGTAGCCCTTGTGTTTGGGCACTTTGGTCTTGAAGTTAATAAAATCATCCAAGATGTTGGCCTTGTTCTTTTCGTTACTTCGATTGGTTTTATCGCTGGGCCGACCTTCTTTAGAAATTTTAAAAGTCACGCGATAGCGTATGTATTATTGGGCATCATCATCGTGCTGATTGGCGTGATAACATGCGCGGCGATAATTTTGATTACAGGCTTAGGGACGGAGTTAGCGATAGGGTTGCTCGCCGGAGCGTTAACGACAACACCAGGTTTAGGCGTTGCTCTTGAAGCAACTGGAGATTCGAATTTGGTGACAACCGGTTATGGCCTTGCCTATCCATTTGGAGTAATCGGCGTGGTGCTATTCGTACAACTGATGCCACGAATATTTAAAACGGACATGCAAAAAGAACGCGAGCAATTTCAAAAAGTGGCCATTCAACAGACTATTGTGGAGAAGCCCAAGAAGCTTTTAAGCATCGATCCTTTGGGTCTGTTTGGCTTTGCATTCGCTATTTTTCTTGGCATATTACTTGGAAAAATTACGATTCCACTCCCAGGAGGCGTTTCTTTCTCGTTAGGAACATCGGGCGGACCATTAATTGTTGGATTATTGTTTGGCCATTTTAAATCGATGATTAGGGTCGATCTATCGCTTAAAAAAGAAACGTTGGTTTCGCTTCGCGAATTGGGGCTTGTGTTATTTCTGATTGGCGCTGGGACTAAAGCGGGCGTTGGCTTTATCGAAGTACTCGTTGATCAAGGAGTCATACTATTTGTTTACGGGGCGATTATGACACTAATTCCCATGATTTTGGGTCTGCTCATTGCGAGAAAAGTATTGAAGCTTAGCATGTTTAATAGCCTTGGATCCATCTGTGGTGGCATGACGAGCACTCCAGCGTTGGGGGCTTTAATTCAAACCACAAAGACTGACGATGTGGCTACGGCTTACGCGGCCACTTATCCAATTGCAATCGCTATTATCGTCATTACTTTCCAACTTTTGGCCCTTATTTTTTAAGAAATATACTTCCATATAACTACGCCAAAACATTTCGTTTTTTTAAGTAATATTACTTAAATAGTTTTTTTATATCTATTATGGCGAAAAAAGAACACACTAAAAGTATAGATTCTTAGCATTTGCGGGAGACTATCAAGGAGCTTATTTATGAATATTATATATTGGATCATTTTTGGTTCCATCGTCGGCTGGATTGCTAGTGTGCTCACCCATAACAATCGGCGGATGGGTTTAGTTTTAAATATCGTCGTGGGACTAATTGGTTCGGTCATTGGTGGTTGGATTGCCTCGGGGATTGTCGGTGGCGGCATTACCGTTTTTACATGGCAAGGATTTGTCTTTTCAATCGTCGGCGCCGTCATCCTATTAGTAATTGTCAACCTTATTAAACGCGCCAGATTTTAAAACTATTTTTAACCAATAAATTCAAACAAGGACCGCATAAATTGTTGTACGCTTTGTGTGTAATTATAACTTTCACATAACGAAACTATAAAAAATTAGGGGAATCTTTTTTTGTCAAAGTCATAATAGGAGCTTATGAAAAATCTGAACCAATGAATATTTCTAAAATAATAAAGTTGCTTTTTAATAAGACTTTTGTACTTATTCGTCAATTAGTCGGTATCCAACGCCAACCTCTGTCAAAATAAATTTGCATTCGTTGGCACTATGTTCAATTTTTTTTCTAATCGACGCCATGAATACTCTTAACGATTGATAGTCATCCATGGTCTCGTACCCCCAGATGTTTTTTTGAATGAAGGCATGAGTCAAAACTTTACCTTGGTATTCCACTAACAAGGATAATAATTTGAATTCGAGTGGCGTGAGATGGACTTCAATGTTATCGACAAATACTTGGTGTCGGTCAAAATCCACTTTCAATCCCTTATATTCAAATTGTGAAGTAGGGACTTTGGTCTGGTTTTTCCTTTGAACAACGCGGATGCGCGCTAAGACTTCATTGATGTTAAATGGCTTTGTGACAAAATCATCGGCGCCAGAATCTAGCGCTAATACTTTTTCCTGTTCCTTTCCTCGGGCAGAAACGACTATTACTGGTGTTGAGCCTTGAAGACGAATTGTTTTCAGTACTTCCATCCCATCAATATCCGGCAATCCTAAATCGAGTAAAACAACCTGGGGTTGATGGCTCATAAATAGATTTATTGCTTCAATACCCGAGCTGGCAATAATTGGTTGATAGCCATGAGTAATCAGTGCCAATGAAAAAAATTTCTGAATGCTTTTATCGTCTTCGACAACCAAAATACAGTCCTTATAGGTCATTGACGTGCTCCTCAATTACCTCGGGAATGAAGAACTCAAACGTGGCTCCTGAAGTTTTATTATTATACGCCTTTATATAACCTCCGTGGGCTTCAACGATTGATCGGCAAATGCTTAAACCAAGACCCATTCCTCGTTTTTTATCTTGGGTTTTATCTGTTCCTGTGACAAAATCGGCGAAGAGGGTCTCACTATCCGATTCTTGTATGCCTATACCATTATCAACTACTTTGAACAATGTGCCAGTATCATTTTGTTCATAATCAATCGTGATTGTGGAGCCATCGCCTGAATGTTTAATGGCATTATCGATTAAATTAATGAACACTTGCAAGATTAGGGAAGAATCAACGTGAAAATATAGCAATTCTTCTTTTGAAGCAATTTGTAATTCATGATTTTGCAAATGGTGCAACATCCTAGATTTTACGTTTGCTAAAACATCATCAATCAATTCCCTCTTTTTACCAACAAGTAGTTTGTTAGAGCGCACCCTTGTCATATTTAATAAGTTTTCGATAAATTGGGCCATTTGACTCGATTCAAAATCGATATCGGCTAGCAGCGACTTGATGGTTTCGGGATTTAGTTTATCAAAACTATCGATTAAAAAGCCCGCTCCTGATTGGATGGTCGTCAATGGGGTTCGTAAGTCGTGTGATAAACTTTTTAATAAGGCGTTACGGAAGCGTTCACTGTCGATTTCGATGCGAGTCTTCTCTTTTTCAATCGTGGCGCGGACCCTATCAATTGCCCCCGATATATTGACGACATTTGTTTCAACAAACTCCCGCTCTTCTTGGCCGAATTTTTGATTAGCGGAAATCGCGATAAGAAGCGCCCCTTTATTTGCTTCCTTACTGGTGAAAGGGAATACTTTAAAGGGAACTTCCGGAAATTTATTCTCGCCCTTACCACAAATTTGTCCGTATTCAATCGAAAAATCAATCTCTTTTTCCCAAGTGTTGATATCAAATATATTGGAATCTCCAATGATGTATTTATGTCCTTTATTATTCTTGAGAATAATGGCCACATTTCGCGATAGGTATTGTTCTAATTCCTTGATAGCGACTTCACCTATTTCTTGCTCGGTATTCAGGTTTGATACTTTTTTACTTGTGTGATAGAGGTGCGTCATTTTTTGGGAGGTATCGCGAGATACGGCGACTTCTTTTTGCAGACTGGAAGTCAAAAAATTCATCAAAAAAGCCACGATAGCAAAAATAAGCAATGTAATAATATAATTTGGGTCGTCAATTGAAAAAGTATAGCGGGGTTCGGTAAAGAAAAAATTAAAAACAAATGCGAAGATGATAGTGATAACTAACCCAAAAATGATGTTTTTCCCCTCAATCATAATGACAAGAAGGGCGGCAATATACACGAGGGCGATATTTTCCGCTCGGATTCCAAAGTAATCGAGTGTAAACGAAAGAAGGATGGCCACAAGCATTATTGCCAAAGGGACTAACCATTTTAACCAGACTTTTTGCTTCAAACCAAGGCTCCTTTATTTATAGTGTCTGCGCCAATACGATATATTGCCAGCAAAACCACATAAAATTCAAGCCTTCCAAGGATCATTCCAAACGTAGCGGTCCACAAAATAACTGGGTGAGCGTTATATCCGATGATTCCTACGGACAGACCAACGGTACTAAGTGCCGAGGCAAATTCAAATAACGAGGCTTCGATGGAATTGCCAAATGCGGTAAAAATGGTCGTTCCAACCACTAGAACGGTTAAATAAGCCCCCAAAAAACCATAATTGTATTTGATTTCATTAGCGGTTACTAATTCTTTTTTTCCATAACGGTTAATAAAATGAGCGTCGATGGTGTTTTTTGGATAAAGTTGTTCTTTGAAATTCCAATACATACTTTTCAAGGCTAAGGCTATACGGTATTGCTTAATGCCTCCCGCGGTAGAACCGAGTCCACCACCAATTATCATTAATATGATCAGACTAGCAATGAATACTTTTGGAAGTTCTGTTATGGTGGCGACAGTTTGAAAACCAGTCGTTGTTAGCGCGGAAGAGAATTGGAATAGCGTCGTACGGATGGCGTTCCCAATTGTGGGCGTTAATCCCGAAAACATTAATGAAAAAAACAAAATTGGCAAGAATATCAAAGCTAAGATGCCAATCAGTTTTAATTCCGAATGCAGGTAAGCTTTCTTAATTTTTCCACGAAAAATAATCATATGAACCATGAAATTGGTCGCACCTAAAAACATTAAGATGATGGAAATAATTTCGACCCCAACATTATTGAAATAACCAATACTTGACGTTCTAGTGCTAAAACCACCAGTCGATACGGCAGCAATTGAATGGTTAATGGCATCAAAAAAAGCGACGCCGCACAAAACATAAGCAATGGTTCCAAGTGCTATAAACCCTGTGTAGAACAACAAAATCATGCGAGCGGACTTAATGAGATTGGCCATGATTCGATCATTATGACCCTCGGCGTTAAAAAGGCGCATTCCATAACGGTCGTTGACAGCGGTGGTCATAATTAAGATGAACCCCACTCCTCCAAAGAATAGAAGGAGACTTCGATAAAATAGATATATATGCAAAGTATTATCGGCATCCAGCACGCTTAATCCGGTTGTAGAAACACCACTGGTAACCTCAAACACCGATTGAGTAAAAGTTAAATTTCCGGTCATTAAAAATGGAATCGCCCCAATTAAAATTGCCACTATCCAAATTGCCAATACAAGAACAGCGTCTTGATGCCGCGCCAGTTTTCCTTTTTCTCGACCGCGAAAGAAAAGAGTGATTGCATACCCAATAAAAATGCTTATCGTTCCCGGAAGGACAAAGTTAGCGGCTTCTGGGTATTCTTGGGGATATAAAATAAGCATTGTCAGTGGCAAAAGCATGATTATTCCAAAAATAATCATGAAAACGCCGATATATTTTAAAATCAGACCATATCCTGCCAATATTTGTTTATTTTCCATTGCGTTTCTTTTTAAGAAAATTGATTATTTCAGTTTGCTCATTTGTTTTGGTAATCACAATCATCTTGTCGCCTTCATTTATTACCGTAGAGCCTTCGGGAATGATAACGTCAGAATCGCGTAAAATGCAGCTAATATTAATATTTTTTGGAAAATGAGTTTCCTTTAAGGAACGTCCAACTATATCGAAATCACCCATGACACTCATCTCGATGACCTCAATCTTATCTTCCTCGATTGTCAATGTGCGAATCAGTTTTTCTAGCGATGATTCATGCTTAATCGTTTGGCCAATTAAATATGTCGAACTAATGACCGAATCGATGCCCAATCGTTTAAACAGGGAAACATTTTTAGGGTTACTTACAACGCAAACGCATTTTTTTACACCGAATAGGCGATTGGCGATTAAGCATATGACATAGTTATCGGCATCATTCTCTGACAAAGCAATCATGACATCGGCACCATGAATGCGCGCATCGGATAATGAATAAATCTTTGTTGGATCGCTATTTAAAACGCGCACGCCGTTAGAGGAACTAATAAATTCAGCCATCGCACGGTCGCGATTTATGACGACAATGTCTTGTTTTTCTTCCTTAAATATTTTTACGAGGTAATCAGCTTGATGTCCCCCACCAGCAATAATGATGCGCATATTATTCGTTTCCTTGGTATGTCGACATGAATTTATCAAGCGACAGATTATAAGGATAGATTAGGTGAATGGTTGTGTTGGAGATTAAGACGCCCTTGTCAGAATCTGACAAGCGTACATATATTTCGGGAACATTGTATAAATAGAAACACACATGCGCGAGCAAGATGTTGATGTTGTCGTCATTGGTAGTGATGGCCACAAGCAATGCTTCCTCGATGCCGGAATTTTCTAATACGGTGGTGTTTGTAGCGTCACCCACGAACTGCTGGCCACTATAGGTATCATTCAATTTGCGAAAAGACCGATCATCACAATCGATAATCGCCACTTCTTTTCCTAACTCCGATAACTTAGCGGCGATACCAGAACCAAGTCTTCCTGAACCGATAACGATGATTTTATTTTTCTTCATTAACGGATCCAATCACATTAATCGTCTTCACAAAATCCAACATGATATACAAAGGACCAAATGATGTCACGACGACGATGAATTTATCGCTTACCTTTGTTACTTTGCCTGAAGTTGAAACCATGCCTGAGTGGCAATCGAACGAGATACGAACATTTTGGCCAATTAATTCTTCCATGGTTGACCTCCTTTATCCGACTCCACTCTAAACGTTTCGGTATAAAGATTGTGTTATCCAATGTTGGGACCGCATAAATATTTCATAAAGATTGCTTTTGGTAATTTCCCCATTAAGGGAGAAAAAGCTCTTCACTTATGAAAAATTGCTATAGTTAGTTATGATAGATTTATAACTAAATAATTAGAGTGAACACGAATAACAAGCAAATTGATTCAGGAGTATGTGTTAATCTATTAGAAAATAAGAAATAATCTTGAGGCTTCAACATGATTTATGAAACGAAACGACTGATAATCAGAAAAGCTGTTCAAGGCGATTTGCAAGCAGTTCATGCCGTTGCCAACGATCCTAACGTTTTAAAATTCAACTGCTATGAACCAGGTACAATCGAAGACACGATTCGTTATATTCAAAAGACTGCTGAAGATGAGCGACGTTATGTTATCGAACACAAGGAACTTCATTATGTTATTGGGGAAATCAATTTTGAACATGATTCTCTTCGTTACGGCGTTAATAGCGTGCTTCTTTCTTACCAACTTGAGACCTCGTTTACTGGCAAGGGTTATATGAGCGAAACCCTTCGGGGCGCGCTTAAATATTGCTTTGATGTTAGAAATGCTGAGATGGTCGTTGCTCGCGTCTTTGCCGATAACGAAAGATCCAATAGGTTATTAAAGCATCTAGGATTCACACTTGAAGGCACGCTTAAACACGCTGTTAAAGGTTATGGGAATGTCATTCATGATGACAATCTTTACTGTATGATGAAAGAAGAATATTTACTTAAAGAAACTTTTAAAAAGTAGGCCCTCTTGTCTAAAGCGCTAGCTTTAGAGTAGACAAGCAAAAAAACGCCCACACCAAAAGAAGACGAAACTGCTATAACGAAAAACAATAATGCATCGCCCTCATAAAACTAAATAATGCGTTTAGTTCGAGTTAATCACACCATTTGAAGCGCAAAACACACTTAAGATGGCACTTAAGATATTTTTGCAATATGGTTTAATCATTAGATGGAAAAGCATGTTCTTCCATCTTCCAATTGAAAACCAAATAAAGCATCATCAGCAAGAATATTACGATGCCATTTCCAAATCCCATCAAGAAGGATCCTCAACGACATTCATTGAATTTATGCTAGGCATGATTTTTCTACATTAAAAAAATTAATTGAAGATATAAAACGGCACCCAATGGAAGTAACCGAACATTTAAAGCAATTACTTGCCGTTCTAACTACTGATTATCGAGTGACCGCGAGCGAAATTCTTACATTAATGGGACTTAAATCAAGAGAAAATTTACGGAATAATTATCCGCATCCCGCATTAAAGGCCGGCCTTATCAAATTAGAATTGCTGGGCCACCCAACAAGCCGAAACCAAAGATATATCAAGAATTAACCTCAAATCTTCGTAAGAACAAATTGCTTTATAATCTCTTACAAACGCAGTTACTTAATCAATCGAGACTTAACAGCGTGCTGAGTTTTATTTATTTTTTTGCTTAGCGTATATTATAAGAAAAGGAGCTTTATCATGGAAAACGTTAATAAAGTACTACAAGCGTTAAAGGAGGCTAAGCAACCACTGAGCCAAAAGGAAGTCGAAGCGATTACGGGACTCGACACAAAAGAAGTCGACAAGGCGTTTAAAGCGCTTAAAAAAGACGAGTTGATTGTTTCTAAAGTCCGTTGTAAATGGGAGCCCAAATAAACAAAATATATTAACAAAGAACAATCGCACTTATCGAGATTCTTTATTATTATTTTCTTCTGTTGGAGTAAAATCTAAGCATGGCGATTCGTCTCGAAAATCAAAAAGATTATCTCGAAGCGGAAACGCTCGTGCGCGAAGCGTTTTGGAATGTCAATCAACCAGGATGCGATGAACATCTTGTAGTCCACAAACTTAGAGACGATCCCTCGTTTATAAAAGACCTTGCCTATGTTATGAAAGAGGGCGGAATAATTGTGGCCGCTATATATTATGCTATTGGCGTCTTAATTGATGAAAAAGGCAACCACACAAAGGGTTTGCTATGTGGACCCATCGCCGTACATCCCAAGTGGCAACAACAAGGTGTTGGGCCCATCTTGATTGAATTTACGATGCAAAAAGCCGCTGAATTAGAATATCCATATATATTAATTACTAGCAATCCGCTGTATTATGCGCGGTTTGGATTTACTCCCGCCTTTAAAAATGAAATTCATTTAGAAGGAATTGATAATGCTGCTGAAGCGCCATTCTTCATGATGAAGATACTTGATGAATCAAAGAAGATTCCGGCCGAAGTTTTTCACCATCCCTCTTGCTACTCGGTTTTTCAAGAAGATGTCGAACAATTTGATAAGATGTTCCCCTATCAAGAAAAGAGAGTACTTTCAGGGCAACTGCGGTAATATTAACGATATGGAACAAACAAAGCGCCGTAAAGAAATATTCATGGCCATCAAGTATTTGCTATTTGCGATTTCGGCAGGCGTTGTCGAGATTCTTTCGTTTACCCTTTTCACCGAACTGACAGATTGGACTTATTGGCCTAGTTATTTGATCGCTTTAACCCTATCGGTCGTTTGGAATTTTACCTTCAATCGACGATACACATTTAAGTCCGCGAACAATGTCCCGTTAGCGATGTTTCAAGTCGTTATTTTTTATGCCATCTTTACTCCGGTATCAACAATACTGGGCGAATATCTGGTGAAGACGCTTAATTGGAATGAGTATTTTGTGACAGCCATCAACATGGTGGCTAATTTCATTTTGGAATTCTTGTACCAACGATTTTATGTCTTTAGAAAATCTATCGACACCAATAAGTTGGCAAAAAATGGTCTCAACGATAGCAAAGCCCAACAAGACACAAGCAACCCGTGATATTGTAAATTTATCAATGGAAAAGATTTTGCCCGATATTGAAGAAAGCGGAGTTAGCCATGGCTCCATGCTGTACCGCTCACCATGGGCAAAACCATTCGATTATGAATTGCTTGGGCGCATCATTCAGTTGCATATCACCGATAAATTGAATTGCCCCACTTGCTGGAGGAAATAGTCATAAGCAAAGTCGATACCGCTGTAAAACTCGAATTCAAAGATGCCCCGTCATTTCATGCTTGGTTAACCGCAAATGCCTCCACGCATCCGGGAATTTGGATAATTTGGCAAAAAAAGAAACAAAACCTCGGCATTACTTACTCCGAAGCGTTAGAGGAAGCTCTTTGCTTTGGTTGGATTGATGGGGTTGTTAAAAGTATCGACGCGAATACATACATTCGGTATTTTTCAAAAAGAAATCCCAAAAGTAATTTTTCTGACAAGAACCGCAATACGATTGAAAAACTTATTGCCGACAAGCGGATGACCCCACTTGGTTATGAATCGATTGAGTTAGCAAAGAAAACGGGACATTACCAAAAAGGCGAATTTAGCAATTATTCTCCCGAACAATACCATCAGTTCATTAAAGATATATCGAGTGATGAACAAGCATTATCCAATTTCAAACAAATGAATCAGGCCTCCTTGCGCGCTTATATCCTGTTTGTTTCTAGCGCGAAGCTTGCGGAAACTCGAGCTCGTCGTCTAGCTATTAGCATTGCCCGTCTTCATGATAATCTCCCGCTTCCCCAATAATTTAGATATTTTATTACCCATAAAATAGGTGAAACTTAATTGTTCGTGATAATATTTAGGTGATTATTTTTTTGATATTATTTATATAGCCATAAAGGAGCCATCGAAATAGACACACAAGCAATTGATGCGGCCCACGTTTACGAACCGCTGAATGAATATGCCAAACACTATAAAGACGAGCATCATCAAAATGCCGAAAAGTTTTTTGATGACCTCGCCGCAACTGCTAAAGTTGATATTGAAGCTAACCGCGTCACTGTAAAAAAAATTAAGCAGCTGACTGCCGAGAAAAACGCGATTGCCAAGCGAAGGAAGAAATATCAAGGGCTTAAAAGCTTTCTGATTTTCCTGATGGTGTTATCGCTGGTCGCTTTAGGGATTGGCATTTATTTCATGGTCGCGCAACTCCAAGCGACACTAGCATTGGTTTTGGTCATTGTTGGTCCGATTCTTACTGTTCTGTGGATTGTTCTCCTCGTGAAGAAAATAAATCCCACAATTAAAACGCTAAGCCAACAAGAAGCGGTGTTGCAGGGACAAATCGATAAGTTTACCGGCGAAGCGTATGGTCAAATGCAGGCGCTTAATAATTTATTTTATGATGGCATGAGCAGCGCCATTATGAAGAAGACAATCCCGCTTATCAATCTTGATTTGATGTTTGATAGTCGGCGTCACGATTACCTCGTCACCAAGTTTGGCCTTGGTGATTTCCAAGATCCCAACCGCTCGGCGTTATATGTGCAATCCGGCGATATTAATGGCAATCCTTTTTATATTTGTAATGACCTAATTCATACACTAGGATCCAAGACTTATACGGGGTCATTGACAATTTCGTGGAGTGAACGCGTCTATGTCAATGGGAAATGGGTGACGCAACATCGAACACAGGTATTAACGGCCAGCGTTGAAAAGCCTTGTCCATATTATAGCGAACAACCCTATCTTATCTATGGTAACGAAGCCGCGCCTGATTTGATATTCAGCCGCGAAGATAGCGATGCTGAAAAGATGAGCGAAAAACAAATCGAATCGCATGTTAACCGCAAGATTAAAAAGATGGAGCGCTTAGCGCGCAAAAGTATCAATGTCGGCAGTAACTTTACCGTTATGGGCAACGAAGAGTTTGAAGTATTGTTTAATGCGCCTAATCGCAATAACGAAACGCAGTTTAGATTATTATTCACACCGCTTGCCCAACGGCAACTATTGGCCTTAATGAAGGATAAGACGGTGGGTTTTGGCGATGAGTTCGATTTTATTAAACACAAGATGATCAACAAGATTGTGCCCCATTTCTTAAGAATGTTTCAACTAGGCGTGACGGCACCTTATTTCCGCGGTTATGATTTTGATGAAATGAGAAAACGTTTTGTTGATTATAACGACGCTTATTTCCGGCATCTGTATTTTTCCCTCGCGCCAGTGCTCGCGATTCCCTTATATCAACAACATAAACCGCACGAATATATTTACCGCGATGTCTACAAGAGCTATGTCTGCTTTTATGAGCACGAACATATCGCCAATAGCATGAATGAAACTAATTTCAAACACCCATTATCAGCAACGCGTAATATTTTAAAAACGTCCACGGTCAAATCTGGTAACTTCTGCGACACGATTCAAGTGACCGCCTATGGCTATAAGACTGTGGCCCGAACGGAATATATTTCGCGTTTAGGCGGCGACGGACGCTCGCACATGGTGCCCGTTAACTGGACTGAATATATCCCTGTGGAGAAAGCAACCATGGTGGATGTCAAGATCGCCCCCGAGCAAGAAGAGAAATCCGCCTATGATAAAGTTAAGCAAATGGCGGAGGATCTTCGTAGCGGGCAAGCATCAAAGCAGAACGTATTTATGTTAGGATGTTTTGCCGCCTACATCGTTGATAAAAAGGTGCAATAAGCACTTATAATATACAAGGAGGATTTACTATGGCTAATGAGTTAGACGAAATGACAGGACCAGTTAATAAAGAAGGCAAAGATATTAACGTCATTGAAAAGCAGATTAAGGTCGAAGTGGGCGTTGGTTCGCTTATTTTCGAAATCGCGTTATGGGTGCTTGGCATCATTCCAGGTCTCGTCTTCTTATTTATGAAGATAAACGCGCGCAATTACTTCAGAAAGTTACAACAACGGATTCAACAAAACGCATCCCAAATTGATAACTACCTTGAACAACGCGTGACGATTCTTCAAAATGTCGTCGGCCTTGTTGAGAAGTCGATTGATCTCGACAAAGATGTCATGAAGACCGTGGCCGCGATGAGAGGCGGGGTCCATCCCAACCAAGAAAATCGTAACGAAGTCGCTGGGCAACTTGATGCCGCGATGAGCAAAATCAATGTTGCGTTTGAAGCTTACCCAGATTTAAAAGCTCACGCCGCCCTAGCGGATGCGATGCAACAAAATAGTTATTTGCAACGCGAAATCACCGCCGCTCGTGAAGTTTATAACGACACCGTGTTGCGGTGGAACTCCGATGTATTCAGTTGGCCCACGAAGATGATCGTGGCCGCTAGAGCCGGATACACCACGCGCATTCCATTCACCGCTAGCCAAGAAATTAAAGCCCAAGCGCGCGGCAAATTTTTCTAAATAACGCAAGGTAACATTTTTTATCCATCCTTTTCTTTTTAAAGCGCCTCGATGGGCGCTTTTTCTTATGCAACATCTTGACATATTTAAACGATAGCGTAATATAGATAAGTATCTATATAGATATGCTTCAATATAAGAGGTGAATACATGAATCAAGACCTTGCTAAACAGTTTAAGGCTTTAGGGAATATTAAACGACTAGCGATTTTATCGCGTTTGTCAAAGGGCGAACAATGTAGTTGTACCTTGCTTAAGGGTACCGACATTTCCCAACCGACAATGTCTCACCATCTCGAGACACTTTCAAAGGCTGGCCTTATTAGTAGTTATAAAGAAGGCACTTGGAAAAAGCATCACATTAACGAAATGACAATCGATGAGATGATATCGTTTCTTGTCTCGTTAAAACAGGAGATTAAGTAGCTTCAATGGTTGTCTTTGAGTGGATAAACGATCAAATCTTTAAGTTAAAATGGCTCGATGACCTAATCAAATGGTTGTTTGGCGCCGTCTTGGGGCTTGACCCCAATTCCATGGCATTCGCAAGCCTGACCTTTTTCTTTTACGATGTGATTAAGATATTTATCCTGCTATCGGTTTTGATATTTATTTCTTCGTATATCCAGTCTTACTTCTCACCCGAAAGAACGCGCCATATTTTAAGTCGCTTCCATGGCATTCCTGCGAATATTATTGGCGCATTGCTTGGAACGATAACACCCTTTTGCTCATGTTCATCAATTCCCATTTTCATGGGGTTTACGAAAGCGGGATTGCCACTCGGGGTCACCTTTTCGTTTTTGATTTCCTCCCCCCTTGTGGACTTAGCCTCGGTGATATTACTAGCGAGTGTCTTTAACTGGCGCATCGCCCTGGCTTATGTCAGTGTCGGCATTATCATTGCTGTGATTGGAGGCACCTTAATCGGGGCGCTCAAACTTGAAAAGCATGTCGAAAGTTTTGTGATGGCTCCCATCAATCACAGCGATATTGTGGAGATGGAAGACGAAAAGTTGACAGGGAAGCAACGAGTCGTTTATTCGCTTGATCAAGTGAAGGCCATCATCAAGAAAGTATGGCTTTATATATTAATTGGCGTCGGGATTGGGGCGCTTATTCATGGAGTCATTCCCCAAGCGTTTATCGAAACAGTGTTAGGTAGTAATAATCCCTTCTCGGTGTTAATTGCCACGATCGTCGGCATCCCGATGTATGCCGATATTTTTGGGACGCTGCCAATCGCTGAAGCTTTGGTGGCCAAAGGCGTGGGCATCGGCACCGTTTTGGCCTTCATGATGGCGGTCACCGCATTATCGCTACCTTCGCTTATCATGCTGAAAAAAGTCGTGAAGATGAAATTGCTATTGACGTTTGTTTCCATCGTTACGATTGGGATAATCGCGATGGGTTATCTGTTTAACTGGTTTGGATATTTATTCATCTAAAAGGAGTGCATATATATGACTATTAAGGTACTAGGATCGGGCTGTAATAACTGCAAGAAGCTGCTCGAAAATGTGCAAGCGGCAGTCGCTGAATTAAAGCTGGACGCCACAATCGAATACGTGACTGATTTTGCTAAAATCGCCGCCAGTGGCCTCATGCGGACTCCAGGATTAATCGTCGACAATAAGATTGTCTCCGCTGGTCGCGTTTTGTCTAAAAGCGAAGTTATCGACCTGCTTAAATAGGAATTATTACTCCGGTTTTTAACGGTAAAATGAAAGCGCTCGCTTCTGGTATTTTTCGCTTGTCTTTTTGATGAATAAGCACATAATATTTTGCTTGTAAGGGTGCTTGCGTAAATTATGATTTCTGAAATAATGCCGACAAATGATTACTTCCTTATGTTAGGACTAACCGTGATTCTGTTCACGGGTCTCCTATTTGGAAAAATCTCAAAAAAATTAAATATTCCCAATGTCACCGGCTATTTATTAGGCGGTGTTTTGATTGGTCCCGGCGTTCTTTCGCTCATTTTTCCTACCTTTCCGGGCATTATTGGCTATCACTATATTGAAAGCATTAAGTTATTGGCCGACATCGAACTCGCCTTAATCGCTTTTTCCATCGGCACCGAATTCAAAATTGAATATTTTAAAAAATTGGGACCAGCTCCGGTGGTTATCGCTTTTCTTGAAGCTTTTTGCGCGGTGGCATTAATCACCATTGGCCTCGTAATATTTGGCTTCCCGCTTTACTTTGCCCTAGCGATGGGCGCGGTCGGGGGCGCAACCGCTCCAGCGGCGACGATTCTTGTAATTCGCCAATACAAAGCGCGCGGTCCTTTGGCCCAAACTATTTTATCGGTTGTGGCCATCGACGATGCAGCGGGACTCATCTTCTTCGGCATCGCCGCTTCGATCATTAGAATTTTAATTGGTACCAATCCTGGCAGCATTGGACTATCAATTGCTATGCCATTTATTGAAATCGGGGCTTCTTTACTTATTGGGGCAGCGTTAGGCTTGATCACGGTTTTATTAATGAAATGGTTTACGGGTCGTGGCAACCGCACCTCCATCATAATTGCCATGATCTTTTTGATGATTGCCGTTGCCCGCATCTTTACTTATGAACTAAATATTGGTTTATCATCCCTCATGATGGCAATGGCGTTTGGCTCCATCTACACCAATTTTTCACATTCAGTCGATGTCGTGGTCCCCTTAATTGAACGTATTACCCCACCATTAGTCATCATATTTTTTGTCATGAGCGGCGCCGATCTTAAGTTAGAAGCCATGTCATGGATGGCAATTGCTATTTTAGCCATCTATATGATTACGCGTATTGGTGGCAAAATGATTGGCACCTTCATCGGTGCGAAAATATCCAAGGCCCCCCAAGTGGTCCAAAAGTATGCGGGGTTTGGGTTATTGCCACAAGGCGGGATTGCGATTGGATTAAGCCTCGCGATGATGGACTTGCTACCTGTAGCCGAATCGGGACCACTTGCTGTTTATAACGGCATGCTCGTGCGCGTTATTGTCATCGCCGCAGTTTTTATTAGCGAAATATTTGGTCCGATCTTGCTTAAAATCGTTTTATTCAAAAGCGGCGAAGCCGTCAAATCCACATGATGATACAATTACAATAGGAGCCACTTATGAAACTTGTCGTATATGTCCTCATTAAAGTTGAATTACTTCAAAAACTGCTTGGCCGTTTAGCGGAAGAACATATTTCGGGTGCCACCATCATCGATAGTTCGGGCATGGGACGAGAACTCGCGGAAGCCGATGAGTTTTCTATTTTTGGATCATTAAGAAGTCTATTGATTCATAATAATCGCCAGACGAAAACATTGTTGTTTGTCGCAAAAGACGAACAAGTAGCAATCATTACTAACATCGTCGAAGGCGTTGTGGGAAAACTTGTAGGTCCGGATTCGGGCATTATCTTCTCGGTACCCATTGACGATGTCAAAGGTTATAAAACCTATTAATTATTTATTTTTTCTCATGTTTACGATCAAAAATATCGAGCCACGATGTGCCGTGGCTCTTTTTGTTTGTTCGCCAAGAAATATATAAATTAAATGGAATTTGCCGTGTTTTTAATTTGTTTGAAATGAATGGTATTCTTCTTCAGATAAAATTAACACCTCGCCTTTGTTGGCGTCAACAGACACATAATCACCATCTTGAATTACAAGCGTGGCATTGGTGACATTGGCGATAAGCGGCAATCCGTATTCACGGGCGACAACCGCCCCATGTGATAAGGAAGATCCAACTTCAGTTACCAGAGCGGAGATTAAACAGTAATATGGTGACCAGCCAATGTCGGTAAACGGGGCAATCATGATTTCGCCTTTTTTAAGTTTTCGAGCGTCTTCAAGCGATTTAATGATTCGTGCTTTTCCTAATGCTTTGCCTTTAGACACGGGGCTTCCCAGCAAAACTTTGCTATGATCGACATCGGGATGGAACTCAATGGGAGAGGGACGCCCTAAATACACATCGTGATAACGGAGCATTGTTTGTTCGTCTAAAAGGCGTCGTCGCGATAAAGCCTTTTTATTCAGACTCTTTTCGCTATTTTTAATGAGATGACCGATTTCCTCGTGCGTGAGGAAGAAGATTAAATCTTCGTCCGCGAGTAAGCCATGGGCGGCGAGTTTTTTGCCAAGAATCACATATTGGCGTTTGAATTTATCAATGACGCGAATGATGAGCGATTTTGAATATTCGCGGTGGACGACAGCGCTTCGGGAAGCTTTTAACAAGAAACGGAGCGCCATTTTCTTGACGCCTTTATTTGTTCCAATTAACTCACGGCGATTTTGTTTCCACGTAGAAGTCAAAGGTTTTTCGTCTAAATCGCTAGCAAGCACTGTCAATAAATAACTCATTAAGGCCAGGCGATCATCGGCCCAAGATTTGTTGCGGAGTTCGGCTTCCCGAATTGTGCGATGGCCATGACGCGATAAGAATGAGGTGTAGGCACGTTTAGTTTCTTTAGAAGCAATCTCCATATATTCGAGCAATTGGGGAGCGGAGTAATTTTTAACGCGGGGATTTTCTTTTAGAAGGCTCCTGGCGATGACGCGTAACGAATGGAGAATATCGACGCTTTCAATGCCGGATATATCGGTCAGACATCCAGCGATTTTGGCTTTCAATTCTTCCCGTGATGGGTATTGGTCTTGCAGCGTCATATATAAAGCCGAGTTCATGCTGCCTGAGAAAGAAGAGGACATGTAGTGATAGTGCAGCGATAAGCGCATCATGGGCATATGGGTGTCAAGTTCATCGTATATTTCTTCAATTGTGCCATTGGGATCGAAGCGCAGCCTCTTTGCTAAACGCCGATGCTTCCTTTCGCCTTTTTTGTAACCAAAAAGATAGCGTCCATAGCGGATGCCATTCAGTGTTTTTGTCAAGAAATCAGCATTGGGCTGGTTAATGTCGGGGGCATCAGGGCGTTCTTCACCAAGAATCGATAATTCCACGGCTTCTTTTGATGCGCCTAGCACTTTCTTGGTGATGACATAGATGGTTGTTAAATCAAGAAACAGGTGATTGCTAATCGATAGGGCGCCTGAATAGGGTGGTAAGTCATCGACGTTTTTAGTGGCTCCCGCAAGATTGATCATGCGGCGAAGTCCCCAATCAATACTAGCGATACTCGTGGATATCGTTAGGGGCGTGACCGCACCTGGAAGCATTTCTCCGATGTTGCGTGTCGTCAATAAATGATTGGTCAAATCATTTTTGGAATCGAATTCATTAATCGTTGGCATATCGTTAGTGGTTATCGGCCGCGCTTGTAGAAACACGATGTTTCCGTTGGGATCACTCGCCCATTCAAGGTCGAGTTCATAACCAAAAAAATCACGGGCAATTATGGCATTACTCGCTAGGGAGCGAAGCGCATTTTTATCGATTATTTGGTTGTCTTTAAGGGCGACTTCATAATCGCCAGCGGTAAGCGTTTTATTAAGGGGATATTGCTCGGCTTTACAGATGCCGGCCACAAGCGATTCCCCAATGCCCGATACGGCTTCGATCAATAGCGAATTATTATCGCCACTGGGGTTAGTGGTAAATACAACACCCGCGAATTTGGCATTTACCATTTGTTGGACGATGATTGTCATTAACGCCTGTTCGCCTCCTAAAAACATCGAGGCATACTTGCGCGCTTCTTCTCCATTAAGCGAAGCAAGACAATCATTGATTGCGGAAATAAAGTCCTCTTTCTTGTTGATATTCAAGAATGTTTTGAATTGACCGGCGTTACTATAATCCGCCCCGTCTTCAAGATTGGCGGAAGAACGAATGGCTACATTACCTAACCCGCTTGTTTGATAGCGACTATAAATTGCTTCAACATCTAAATCTTTGTTGGTCTCGGTAATGATAAATCCGGGCGCGACGTTAAGTCCCGCTTTATGAAGGTAATATAGTCCTCGGGCTTTGCCACCCACATCATTGAGTAAATCTAGGGGTATGTTAAATAAATCGTAAAGCTTCATATTAATGCCACCGTGCTCGATTTATGTTAAACCCGAATTCGATGATGCCGCGCGCTTTCTTCCCATTAATGTTAAATGATCCAATTCCTTCAATTAGGGTGTATTTACCGTCTTCAAATTGATAGACAACCTCACACTCTTTGGTGGCCATCATGTTGAATGTTTGTTTATTGGCGCTTAACTCAAGGCGGATATCGCTGGGAATGTCGCCATGAGGAGTCAAGTCGCTTAAGTACGTAATCTTAGAAAATGGGACGACTAAATCATTTATATATATGTTGCCTAAGAGTAGTTTTTTGATGGAAGGGTAACTCACCATGGAGACGTTGACGCTGCTTCCACCTTCATCAATGGCTAACAGCCACATATGATTATTCATGTAATCCCACATTCTTGTTCCATATGAATGGTCCCGGATGGCGTTTAAGTTGATGGTGGTGATATTTCCATCGAGTTCGATGGTTCCCGATATTTTGCCTTGCTGTTCGTAGTGAACTTGATTGTTTTTAGCAACTTCCTTGAAAAAGGCTTTTGTCCATTTTTCATTAGCGATGGCTTCCGCGAGCGGTTCGCTCGGTAAATCATGGAAAAAGTCTAAAGCTGGATGGGTTGCCATAAAATCCGCCACGAAATTAAGGTCGTGCTTTTTGTTAGTTGCGACATCGACAACCATTCCCTGATATGATAATGACCAGCGTTTACCGACTTCGATACAAGTTACCGTTAAAGGACTAGTTTCAGTTTTAAAAAGGTTGGATTCAGCGACAAAGAAATGTTGATTGTCCTTATAGGTAAACCACACTTCGGCACTATTGCCCCCGCGCAATCCTAAACGGAGGAAGAGGCTGTTTCCATCTAAGTCATGCGCGGAAAAATAATAACTATTGTTTTGATCGACTTCCGCATCTAGAGGAAGCTTAAAAGTTTCTCCTGCTTCAAGATTGAATCCACTCGAACGTTTTCTTTTATCAAGGGAATGTTTGATAAACGCATATTTGATTTTTTTTAACATGAATAAATTTTATCTAGATTCGGCATATTAATCAATGTTGAACGATTTATCTATGGTAAGGCAGGCGCTTTCTTTACATAAAAAAACTAAATTTGAAATAAGAAAAAATTCGTACCCACTAAGATATATTTATCTTTTTAAATAAGTATCTTAGTTTGACATAAAGAGCGTAATCATATAGCCTTTAACTATAAAGGAGTTTTATTTATTATGAAAAATACGCGCATGATTGCCGGTGCTGGAATCCTATTATCGCTATTCCTTGCCGGATGCCAAAGCAGTCTAGTACCATCTTCAGAAACACCATCATCAGAAACGCCATCCTCGGTGGTTACCACTTCCACTGTGAGTACCACTAGCGTTCCTCCATCATCTGAAGTTACAAGTCAAACCACCTCAGAAGAACCAATTCCAGGGGTTCCCGATTTATTCATCTCTGAATATATTGAAGGGCCCTCAACAAATAAGGTTGTTGAGCTTTATAACCCTACGGGGGACACTGTCGATCTTAGTTTGTACACGATGAAACTATTTACCAATGGGCGTGCGTTAGAAAACCCACTTGCTTCAAAAACATTATCTGGCACACTAGCGGCGGGTGAAACATTCGTGTTTTATAACTTTGATGGCACGATTGATACAGCATTACAAACGGTCGTCAATGCTATTCCCGATGCCCGTAAATGGAAAGGCGTTTATGCCGATTCAGGTAGCACGCTTATTGCAAGTTTTAATGGAGACGATGCTCTTGCGCTTTTTAAGGGCGAGGCAATAATTGATGTGTTTGGCGTTGTTGGCCAAGACCCTGGCGATTTCTGGTCACTGACATTTGCCAATGGTGGTGGCAAAACTCAAGATGTTGTTATGACACGTATTCCTAGCGTCGACACTCCAAGTGTCGGTTCAATCAATCTGGGCGGCACCGATTTCCCCAATGCCTTTGATCCGCTTGAATGGAGTGTTGTTACTTATGCTGCGGTTCCCGCCACTCATACAGTGGGCACCCATACAATCGATTAACGATTAAAATAGTTTCCTCCTTAACCGGCTTGTAGCCTTTTTTTTTTTAAAGGTCGTATGAACTCTAGTACACTTTTAAAAAAATTCGAAAAGTGTGGGCCGATGTTTAGTTTAGGGTAAATTTGGCGCCGACTCTCCGATTAGCGATGCTAGTCCTAGGTATGTTCTGTCGATGGATAAATTCGATTTAAGCCGAGAAGGAATCACACATGTGAATATCATCGATTTCTTGCTTCATAAAAAAGAACTCATTTTTTCATAATCGCTGATTTGGCCCTTGTTCGCTTGGTTAAGAGAGTAAATTGTTCTAGAATATCAAAAGAGGAATTTAAACGTGTATCGAATATTAACTATTAATCCAGGCAGCACCTCGACGAAAATTGGCATCTTTGAAGATGAAACTTTAATTAGAGAATTTAATTTGTTTCATCCTAGCGAGGAACTAAAAAAATACCCCGATATCGACTCGGAGATGGAGTTTCGCCGTAATGTCATCGTTAGCGCCCTTGAAGAAGCAAAGATGGATCTACACACCTTCAGCGCCATCAGTTGTCGCGGTGGTATCATCAAACACATTCCAAGTGGCACCTACCTTATTAATGAAGCCGTTTTATACGATTCCCGACATTCGCAATTTAAACATCCAAGTAATCTAGCCGCGCTGATTGGTCATTCGCTTGGTCAAAAGTATGGGCTGAAAGCTTATATTACCAATCCTCCAAGTACTCTTGAAGCGGATCCAATCGCCTTAGTAACGGGGCTACCATTTATTGAACGGCCCATGACTTTCCATGCGCTTAATCATAAAGCGATTGCCAAAAAGCATTGCTTATTACAAGGCATTGAATACAACAAGTCAACATTAATCGTTGCTCATCTAGGTGGCGGAGCTTCCATCGGCATCCATCATCTGGGACGCGTGATTGACGTAAGTGACGCCATGGGTGAAGGGCCGTTTACCCCAGAACGATCAGGCGCATTACCGGCCAAGCAAGTTATCGACGAATGTTTCTCGGGCAAGTATGACCACCAAACATTTTTGAAGTTTTTACGAGGCAACGCTGGCTTTCAAGCATATTTAGGCACGAACGATATGCGTGAAGTACTCAAGATGATTGATGCGGGCAACGAAAAAGCGAGGTTCTATTTTGATGCGTATGTGTATCAAGTCGCGAAAGAAATAGGGGCGATGGCTACGGTAAGGCAGGGGCATATCGACGCCATTTTAATTACTGGGGGCATTGCTAAAAGTCGCCTTTTTATTGATGAAGTTAAAAAACGCGTAGAATTTATTGCTCCCGTATTTGTGTATCCGGGAGAAGAAGAATTACAAGCGCTTAATTATGGCGTGTTATATGTATTACGTGGCGAAGAGCCCGCACTTGAATACTGAAAATTAGTAAACACTTTAGCCAAAATAGGGAACGAAACAGTGCCATTTTAGGTAATTGACTTTTTTCGGTGTTGTTATGTTGAATCATTGCTCATGCGCGACGCCTACTAAAAGAATTGATAGAGTCGATGGGAAAAGATTGAAAAAATAACAATCACTCGACTAAAATCAAATTGTAATTGATATTAGCCATAGAGGTAGTTAATGAAATATATCTCGCGTCACATTGAAGAAACATTAATCAATTGTCAAAAAACATTTCCCGTCACCTTATTAATTGGACCGCGCCAAGTTGGAAAATCGGCCACCTTAGAAAATGTTTTTCCTAATCTACCTTATATTACCTTTGATGATTCGTTGTTGCTGAATGTTGCGAAACAAGATGTTGGGTTGTTTTTTCAAACAAAGACACCCCCGATTGTAATTGATGAAGTACAATACGCTCCCGCGATATTTCCTTTTATTAAACTCATATGCGATCGAAAAAATCTAAAGGGTTATTCATGTTGACGGGTTCGCAGCAATTTCATCTAATGAGAAACGTAACCGAATCTTTGGCGGGTCGTATGGCGATTCTCGAGCTTCAGGGACTATCTCTTCGAGAACAGGCCGGAATCTCCTTCAATCAACCTTTCGTACCGACAAAGGCATATATTGAGGCGCGCAAGAAGCACCTTGTCAAATACGATTCCATATGGAGGACGATTCATCGCGGAGCATATCCCGCTTTGCAAGATGAAGACGTTTCTTGGGAAATCTTTTATCGTTCATATTTAAGCACATATATTGATCGGGATATCTCCGACCTTACATCTTTAAAAGACAAAGGAAGATTTTTAAATTTTCTTGTCTCGATGGCGGCTAGAACAGGACAAATGCTTAATTACAAAAACGTGGCTGATGAAGTTGGGGTATCCATCGAAACGGCGCGTAATTGGACATCACTATTAGAGACATCGGGCCTTATTTATATTTTGAAACCCTATTCCGCGAGTGCCTTGAAACGGGCAATTAAAACACCGAAGTTATTCTTCCGCGATACGGGTCTTGTAAGCTATTTAACTAAATGGATGACGCCGGAAGCTCTCGCGGTTGGGGCCATGAATAGCAACATATTCGAAACGTTTGTTATTTCAGAAATGCTAAAATCTTACACGAATGTTGGGCAAGGCTATCGCGATCATGTTTTCGATTACCGTGGCAAAGATAAATACTGGAAGAAAGCCGATGGCACAATGGCCAGCATTGAATCGGAAATCGATGTTATGATTGAAGAAAATGGAATTTTATATCCGATCGAAATAAAAATGAGCGCTAAGCCCGATGTTTCAATGGCGTCCTCGTTTGATGTCCTAGATGCCGTTATTGAAAAAAAACGTGGTATGAGCGCCATTATATGTTTATATGAAAATATTCTTTATTTAAGAGATAACCTTGTCGCGCTGCCTCTAGAATTCTTATAATTATCTATTTTTGCAAAGGAGAATAACAATGATTAATACGTTATATGACTACCCTTCGCCACTTGGCGTCATTCGTATGGAACTTGTCGATGATGATCTTGTGGGCATGGCGTTTGTGGATGATGGTGAGAAGTTACCTCATCATCCCGTTTTATCACAAAAGCTTGATGAATATTTCTTAAAACGGACCCCAATTGAATTCCCGATTCGGTTTATGTCGGGAACCCCATTTCAAATTAAAGTATGGGAAGCATTAAGAAAGATACCGCTTGGTGCGACGCGTACTTATGGCGATATCGCCAGGGAGATTGGTAGCCCAAAAGCCGTTCGTGCAATTGGACAAGCCTGTAAGCGCAATCCAATTGGAATTGTTGTTCCTTGTCATCGCGTGATCGGCAAAGATGGATCAATGACGGGGTATGCAGGGCCTAATTTTGTCCATCTAAAAAAAGCCTTACTAGAACACGAACAAGCGATAAATAAATAATATTCTTCTTACTATTATCAAGTAGCCACGTAGCGTTGAGTAATTGACCCATACCATATATACTTATAAGGTCAAAAGAATCTTTTCTAATGGCAACCGTAAGTAGGGTTGTTGTTGGTGTCCATAAATTAACGACAGCACACCCGCACGATTTAAAGTTGGGGGAGGATTAACTATGTCGAAAGTATTAATTATCGGTAGTGGGGCCGTGGCCACCGTTGGCATTCAAAAATGCGCGCAAAACCACGAAGTGTTTAAGGAAATCATTGTCGCTTCGCGAACGCTTTCAAAAGTGGCAGCGATTATTAAGCGATGCGAAAAATACCCCGTTAAGATGATAGCCGAGCAGATTGACGCTGAAGATGTTGCCGCCCTTATTAAGTTAATTGAAAAACACAAGCCGAAGCTCGTGATGAACCTCGCCCTTCCTTATCAAAACATTCCAATTATGGAAGCCTGTATTGCCACGAAAACGCACTATATGGATACTGCCTGCGCCGAAGTGCGCGAACATGCCGGCTTTGAATATGGGACGCAGTGGGTCCTTCACGATAAGTTTAAGAAAGCAGGCGTCATGGCGCTTTTAGGCTCTGGGTTTGATCCAGGTGTCACCAGTGTTTTTTGTATGTATGGGAAGAAACATTACTTCGATACAGTTGATTATATTGATATCTTGGACGCTAATGGTGGCGACCACGGGTATCCGTTTGCCACTAACTTCAATCCGGAGATTAACATCCGTGAAGTAACGGCGACAGGAAGATATTATGAAGCCGGTAAATGGGTCGAAGTACCACCTTTATCAGTGAAGTATGAATATGAACTAGAAGCCGCCGGCAAGCGCGATATGTATTTGATGTATCACGAAGAATTAGAGTCACTGGCAAAATTTATCCCCGAAGTCAAACGAGCGCGTTTCTTTATGAGCTTTGGTCAAAGTTATTTAACGCACTTAAAGGTGCTCGAGAATGTGGGGATGACTTCCGTTAAGCCGATTAATTATAAGGGACAAGAGATTGTACCCCTACAATTCTTACAAGCGGTGTTACCAGATCCTTCATCACTTGGACCAAGGACAAAAGGCTTCACTAACATTGGCTGCACATTGCGTGGTCATAAGGATGGTAAGCCTATCACTTATCGTGTCTATAATGTCTGTAATCATGAAGCGGCATATGCGGAAACTGGTTCGCAAGCCATTGCTTATACAACAGGGGTTCCGGCGATGATTGGGGCATCCTTAATCATGAAGGATGTCTGGACAGGCAAAGGTGTTTTCAATATGGAACAATTTGATCCCGATCCCTTTATGAAGATGTTAAATGAATGGGGCTTACCCTGGGTGGAAGACTTCAACCCGAGAGTCATTGAGTAGAATGAACATTAATAAATCCTTACCAACACCATACTATCTAATCGATGAAGGTAAGTTATTACATAATCTAGCCATCATTGATGATATTAGAACTAGAAGTGGAGCGAAGATTCTATTAGCGCAAAAAGCATTTTCAAGCTTTTACTTTTATCCGTTACTTTCTAAGCA
>WOYI010310597.1_pt1 | contig 59601 bp, 46 predicted proteins | sample 6423411 | NCBI WGS metagenome assembly WOYI01 (sample SAMN13441803, study PRJNA592873) | oil field metagenome | biome: oil field; feature: oil-well bore; material: oil-contaminated soil; isolation source: oil-contaminated soil from oil-well borehole | place: Germany: Wietze | collected 2016-10-18 ... | reverse complement strand
CATCGACAAGACAACCGGCCACCTCATCGGGGACGGAGACGTGGAGTACAGGCGGGCGAAATGAATCTGGATGGCGGCCTGATCGGCTGGGGGATTGCCGTATCGGCGCCCAGCCCGGAAGAACGCGACCCGCCGGCCAGAAAACCCGCCGGGCGCCCATGAGCGTGTTGGAGCGCTTCGTCAGCATGTGAGTCTTTGCATCGGGGCCGGCATCCTGGCCGGCCTGATGGCAGCGGGGCTCTTTGGGGCCATCGCCGGCCTCGAGGTGGCACAGGTGAACCTGCCGGTCGGGCTGCTGATCTGGGTGATGATCACCCCGGGCGGGAAGAACCCATAAACCAACACATGCGGCGCTGACAGGAGCAGGCATCCAGAACCACTGGCAGGCTGCATCGCCATTGGTGCATCCTGGCGTGTACAGGCGGGTCTTCTGTGATGGAGCGGTTCATGGATACAACACACAAGGTGGTCATCGTGGGTCATGCCCGTTCCGGCACCAGCCTGCTCTATGGACGCCTGCGTGCCTCGCTGCCGGATGCCTGCTGCTTTTTCGAACCATCCAATCCCGCTTTCCTGCAGCAGGCCCAGGAAGCACCAGGCCATGTGGTGGCCAAGTTGCTGCTGCCCGTGGCGCCTGGCATCGCATCGAGACTGGGGGCTGTCTTCTCGAAACGGCTTTTTCTGGTTCGCGACCCGCGAGACGTGCTGGTGAGCGCCTTGTTGTATGTCGGTGGCTTCGAGGTCATGTGGCGTTGGGAAGAAACGCGCGTCGCCAAGGCGCTGGATCTTCTCCGGCGCAAGGAAGAGTGTCCCGCCGCTGTTGGCCTGCTGGAGCTGTTTGCGGCACTGCGGGAAGATTTCTCCCTGGACCACATTGAAGCAAGCCTGAGGCTCATCGATGATTTCCTGGCAGGCCAGGACGCACGATACCCTTTTGCAATTGTTCGCTACGAGGACCTTCTTGCCGGAGGCGTACCGGAACTCGAGCAGGCCCTGGGGTTTGCGTTGGCTCCCCAGGTGCTCCTGGGGGATGATCTCGGGCGGGTAGCCCGCACCGGCGGCAGCGCCTCCTGGCGTAGCTGGTGCACGACCAGCGATGTGGCCATCCTGCAACCCATGCTTGGCAGAACCATGCGCCGTTTCGGCTATGATCCCGCTGAATGGCGCCTCGAAACATGCCCGAGCATCCCTGCCCACCATGCCTCGGCCTATGTGCGCCGCCTCATCGACGAGCGCCGCGCCATGGAGAGATGGGCTGCGCCATGAACCCGGCCGGCCTGGGCGAGGCTGGGTTCAACCCCCGGTCAGGGGGAGCTGCAGGAAGTCCGCCTCGAAACGCTCCTTGTCCACAGGCCTGCTCACGTAATAGCCCTGGACATACTCGCAGGCCAGTTGACGCAGGGCATCGTATTCTTCCAATGTCTCCACCCCCTCGGCAACCACCTCCAGCCCCAGGGCATGGGCCAGGGTGATGACCGCCCGGACCACCTCGGTCTTGATGTGGTTGAGGTGTATGTCCTGGACAAAGCTGCGGTCCAGTTTCAGGCGGTCCAGAGGAAAGCAGGACAGGTAGCTCAAGCTGGAGTAGCCGGTACCGAAGTCATCGATGGCTATGGTGATGCCCAGTCCCTTGAGCTTGTTCAGTATGGCCACCGAGCGGTCCATGTCCTGCACCAGCACCCCTTCTGTCACCTCGAGCTCCAGAAACTGTGGCTCCAGATCGATTTCCTGCAGCAGGGACTCCACTTCCCAGACCAGGTTCTCATCGGCAAACCGCGTGGCCGACACATTGACCGCTACGGGGATGGCACGATAGCCGGCCACTTGCCAGGACTTGGCACTCTGGCAAGCCTGGCGCAATACCCAGGAATCCAGCGGCTTGATCAGGCCCACCTCTTCGGCCAGGGGAATGAATTCACCAGGACTGATCAGCCCCCGTATTGGATGCCGCCAGCGCACCAGTGCTTCTGCCGCCACCAGTTTTCCGGTTTGCAGGTTCACCTGGGGCTGGTAGAAAAGGATGAGAGCGTTATTTTCCAGGGCATGACGCAGATCACGCTCCATGGTGAAACGCCGCCATACCGATTCAGACATTTCCGCCTGGAACAGTTGCACGTGGCTGCCGCCTTGCTCCCTGGCTTCCCGCAAGGCCAGTCCGGCGTGAACGATCAGGGTATCGGCCTCGGTCGCCTCGCCAGGATAGCAGGCCATGCCCACGCTGGTCTGCACTGGAATGGCCTCATCACCCATGTGGAATGGTTCGCTCAGGCGTTCCTGGAGCTGGGTTGCCATGGTCTGGGCCGGCACGGCACCGGAATGCTCCTGCAGCATAACGGCAAACTGGGTACCGCCCAGCGAAAAACAAACACCGCGACCAGCCACCGTTTCCCCCAGACGACCCGCCATCTGCTGCAGGATCTTGTCGCCGACTGCATTGCCCAGTGATTCGTTGATATGGCGAAATCGGTCGGGGGCCAATACCAGCAGTGCCAGGCGGCTGCGCTCGCGATTGGCCTGCTGGAGTGCATCATCCAGGTGTTTTTTGAGAGCGGCCCGATTGGGCAGGCCAGTCAAGGTGTCGTGCGTGGCCAGATACTCGATGCGGGCCGCCTGGGACTGTTCTGATGCCAGATCGGAAAAGGAAGCCACATAATGGGTTATGCGGCCCTGCTCGTCGCGCACCGAGCTGATGGACAACCACGCTGGGTACACTTCCCCGGATTGACGCCGATCCCAGACCTCGCCCTCGAAACGACCATAGGTCTCCAGGTCGCGCCACAGCTTTTTATAGAAAGACCGGGAATGCAGCCCGGAGTGCAATATGGAAGGGCTGCTGCCCACGACCTGCTGGGCACTGAAGCCGGTGATGCGGCTAAAGGCCTGGTTGATCTGCAAAATGATGGTTTTTTCGTCGGTGATCATGAGGGCATCCTTGGTGTACTCGAAGCAGCGCAAAGCCAGATCGTAGCGTTGCATGAGTTGGCGCTGCTCGGTGACGTCCCGGGCCATGACCAGCCAGGCATCCTGCCCGTCGAAGTTCAGATAGGAAATCCCAACATCCGCATCCACCACCGTGCCATCCTTCTTGCGATGGTGCATCAGGCCCGCCTGGTAGACCACACCTTGGCCCTCATGCAGTCTGCGCTCCGCCTCGGCAAGGGCAGGAAGGGCGATGTCCTCGGCACAGAGTGCCTTGATGGGCAGCTCGATGAACTCCTGGCGCGTGTAGCCATAATGGGCCAGGGCCGCCTCGTTCACCGCCATGATGAGGCGCTGTCCCTCCGCGGCGCGTACCCACATGGGCACTGGATTACCCTCGAAAAGCACCCTGTAGTTGCGCTCCTGGAGGCGCAACAGCCTTTCCATCTGTGCCCGCGCCGCTTCCTGCTCCAACAGGTCCAGCCCAAAGACAAGACAGGCAGCGATGCGCTCCCCCAGTTCCACCACTTCATCATCGAAATACTGTTTTTGAGCCGCATAGCAGGCCACCACGCCCACCACCAGGCCATCATTGCCCTTGCGCCGCATGGGGAAGATAGCCGCAGACCGCAGGCCGCAACGCGACCACAACTCGGACCAGGGCATCCCTGGCGGCAGCTCATTCCAGATTATGGTGCTTGCAGTACGCACCGCCTGGCCTGCAGGCCCTTGTCCATAGGGACTGGCGAGATCGGTGCTGACCCTGAGGGAGCCCCAGGACTCCCTCAATGTGGCGGCTTGCGCTCCCGCCACCCCACGAACCGTGATGATCTGGGACGCTGGATCCACCAGACCAACCCAGGCTGCGGGAAAACCATTGCGCTCGGCCAGGATGGTGGCGGCTTCCTGGAGGAATGTGGTACTCTCGGTGGCTGTGGCGGCTTTGTGCTGCAACTCGGCCAGGGTGCTGTATGCTGCGGCCAGACGGCGCAGGGGCACCAGCGCATCGGGGTCAGGTTGCGCAGCCATGCTGCCCATCCTCGAGCCCGTGGCATGGTGCGGCCATGAACAACTCTGGGACGTCGGTGATGGTGTTTCTCCTCGGACCAAAAGCTCAGCAGACCACCCTAAACCAGCCTGGGGGTTCCACATCGTCAATGATACCATACACCAAGCCATGTCATGGCCCATGGTCGCTGCCTACTGGCAGCGCGCCCCTTGCCGATGATCAGCTCTGGGCCACAGCAGACAGGCGCTCGATCACAGCCTGGCCAAAGGCGCTGGTTGCCACCTCCGTGGCCCCTGTCATCTGGCGGGCAAAATCGTAGGTGACAATCCCATCCCGCACCGTCTTCTCATAGGCAGCGCGCAACACAGCACTCACCGGGTGCCAGCCGATGAACTCGAACATGTCGGCCCCACTCAGCAGCAGGGAACCCGGATTGACCTTGTCCTGTCCTGCATACTTTGGGGCGGTGCCATGGGTGGCCTCGAAGACGGCAGCCTCGTCCCCCACGTTGGCCCCTGGCGCAATCCCCACGCCACCAACCTGGGCAGCGGTTGCATCCGAGAGATAGTCGCCGTTCAGGTTGGGTGTCGCCAGGACATCGAACTCCTCGGGACGCAGCAGCAGCAGCTGGAACATGATATCGGCGATGCGATCATTGATGACCACCTTCCCCGCGGGTGGTTGGCCGCCGCATTCCTTGTTGACCTGCTCCTCGGTGATGGTTTCCTGGGCAAACTCGTCCCGGGCCACCTCATAACCCCAGGTGCGAAAGGCGCCTTCTGTGAATTTCATGATATTGCCCTTGTGCACCAGGGTAACGCTCTTGCGGCCATGCTCCAGGGCATAACGGATGGCCTTGCGCACCAGCCGCTTGGAGGCGAAGGGGCTGATGGGCTTGATGCCAAGACCAGCATCCTCGAAAAAGGAAGCCTGCATCTCCTGCCTCAGGAAATCGGCCAACCGCCGGTTTTCCGGAGTGCCCGAGGCGTACTCGATACCGGCGTACACGTCTTCGGTATTTTCCCGGAAAATAACGATATCCAGCTTTTCGGGTTGTTTCATGGGCGAGGGCACGCCCTGATAATACCGTACAGGACGGATACAGGCATAGAGATCCAGTTTCTGCCGCAATGCCACGTTCAAAGACCGAATGCCAGTGCCTACCGGTGTCCCCAGGGGCCCCTTGATGGCCACCTTGAGCTTCCTGATGGCAGCCAGCGTCTCGTCCGGGAAGGGGTTACCGCCAAACAGGCTGGCTGCCTTTTCCCCCATGAACAGCTCACACCACGCCACGCGGCGCTTGTCGCCATAGACCGATCGCACGGCGGCATCCCACACCCCCAGGCAGACCTTGGTGATATCCGGCCCAATACCATCACCTTCCACAAAGCCGATGATGGGCTGTGTGGCGGGCTCCACCTTGCCGTCGCGCATGACGAGACATTCACCCTCGGGCAATTTGATGGTCGTAGTCACGTATCCTCCTCCTCATCGTATTTCGTATGTTCACCATCAACCGGCCCTCTTGCCAGCTGAGCAAAACCACATGCGGCATCATGTTCGGCATCATGGGATCAGCCATGAACACCCTGTCCATGGGAATCACCAGGCAGACCACGCAGCGGGGCCTTGCGCCCTTTGCAAAAGAAATCCAGATAATCGCCGAGGATCGTGCCATGATCGAAAGCCAGTGGCAGGGGCTCATCCCGACGTGGGTCGTAGATCATGCACGCGGCAGCGTCGTCTCCCGCGCGCGCGGCACCCTGGGCGCATGCCACATACACCACACTGACGGTATGGCGCCGCGGATCCCTGGCCGGATCGGAATAGCAACCCAGCAAATCGGTCAGTTGCACATGCAGCCCCGTCTCCTCATGGGCCTCCCGGACCGCGGCCTGCTCCAAGGTCTCCCCCAGGTCCACAAAACCACCAGGCAGCGCCCAGCCCAGGGGTGGAAAGCGTCTTTTCACGAGAACCAGTGGGGCCGGCCGTGAAGCAGCCATCTCGATGATGACATCCACGGTGACAGCGGGCCCCGCCTTCATGATTGGCTCAGCACACGGCACTCCTGGCGTTGGGCAGGGCCAGCAGGCCAGGAAGGTCCATGGCGATGGTGACCAGACACTCCATCATGCCCAGCATGTACCAGTCATAACGACCATTGATGAATGGTATCTGGGTAGCCATGGTACGAATATAGTAATATCCCCTTGGATTGCTGATGAGGTGAACGACTATATCATAGTTGCATGTGGAAAAGCCATTGGCCTCCGGCTCGGAACAGGCTGCCCACCGCCTGGCCTCGAAGTGCCGCCCGCCACGGGTGCCGACCGTATAGGCCTGATCCAACCGCACCGCCTGCCCTGCTTCCAGGACATGAGCCGGCTGTACCATGCCTCCATGCCCGGCATAGATACCACAGAGGATCTCATCATAGCCCTTTTCCGACAGGGTGTTGCGGGCGGCATAGCGCGTCTCCACCGCGAATCGCTCCCTGCTCGAACGCACCACGGGTTCCTCCATACGCGAAAAGAACCCCGGCAGACTGATGGGCACGAAACCGGCAACCTGCTCAGGGTCCGGCAACTCCCATGGTGCTTCTGTCACAGCCCCGGCCAGTAACGTCAAATGCTTCTTCTTTCGCATTGCGCTCCCTCCCGACTCCTTCCGACCAAAAATCATGGCCGCTCCCCTGTCTGGTGCCCTCCCCTGGCACCCTCACGCCCCTAAGATCACACCCATAAGATGGGTATGGTTCCTTTCATTAATCATAGTCACAGATGGGCGTTCTGGCGAGAGAGACAAGATCGATGCCAGGTCTTGGAAAGAGCGCTGGCCTGAGCTCCAGCCAAGCGCCAGGATTGTTCACCAGACCCGTTTGCTCATGCAGGGCCATGCCGCGGATCTGGGGGACCCAGGGCGGCTTCCAGGGCCTCGTCCACATTGCCGATCCATATCAGTTCAAGCGCTTCCCGGGCCCCCTGGGGAATCTCCTCATAATCCTTGTGGTTGCGTTCTGGCAACATCACCCGGGTGATTCCGGCCCGATGGGCGGCCAGAAGTTTCTCCTTGATGCCCCCCACCGGCAGGACCAAGCCACGCAGCGTGATCTCGCCGGTCATGGCGGTATCGGAGCGTACCTTGCGCCCTGTGACCAGCGACACCAGCGCCATGAACAAGGCGACACCGGCGCTGGGACCATCCTTGGGGATGGCCCCCGAGGGAATATGGATATGGATGTCGTTCTGATCGAAGAGCTCAGGGGCGAGATCCAGCTGGCCGCTGCGCGCCTTGAGCAGACTCAACGCCGCCTGGGCCGATTCCTTCATTACATCACCCAGCTGGCCGGTCAGGATCAGCTTGCCATGGCCGGGGGTGAGGCTTGCCTCGATGAACAGGATATCGCCACCAACAGGTGTCCAGGCCAGCCCGGTCGCCACACCGGGCACACTGGTGCGCATGGCAAGCTCATTTTCAAACCGCCTGGGCCCGAGAATGGCCTGCACCTGCTGGGTGTCGATCACATGGAGCGCCTCGCCTCCCTCGGTCACCTGCAAAGCCACGTGACGGAACACAGCCCCGATGCGCTGCTCCAGCATGCGGCAGCCCGCCTCCCGGGTGTATTCCCGGATGATCGTGCGCAAACCTTGCTCGGTCACCTGGCAGTCGAAGTCGGCCAGACCGCAAGCCGTCTGCTGGCGCTTGATGAGATAGCGCCTGGCGATCTCCAGCTTATCCTCCTCGGTATACCCGGGGAGCTCGATCAGTTCCATGCGATCACGCAGTGCCCAGGGGATATCGTCCAGCACATTGGCCGTGGCGATGAAAAGCACGTGACTCAGATCGCAGGGCACGCCCAGGTAATTATCCCGGAAGGTGGCATTCTGTTCCGGGTCGAGCACTTCCAGGAGGGCGGCGGCGGGATCTCCCTGGATGCCGCGGCCCAGCTTGTCCACTTCGTCCAGCAGCATGACCGGATTGGCGCTGCCAGCCTTGCGCAGCGCCTGAATGATGTTCCCGGGGAGGGCACCCACGTAGGTGCGCCGGTGACCGCGGATCTCCGCTTCGTCATGGACACCGCCCAGACTGACCCGCACGAACTGTCGAGCGGTGGCCCGGGCGATGCTCTGCCCCAACGAGGTCTTGCCGACCCCGGGCGGCCCCACGAAACACAGGATGGGTGCTTTGCCCTGGGGGTTGAGTTTCAGGACAGCCAACTGTTCCAGGATGCGTCGCTTGACCTTTTCCAGGTCGAAATGATCCTCGTCCAGTATGGTCCTGGCATGGGCGATGTCCAGGGTGTCCTCGGTGAAGCGCGACCAGGGCAGCTCCAAAAGCCAGTCCAGGTAGGTGCGCGCCATGGTGTATTCGCTGGCTCCCTCCGGCATGCGCTCAAGACGCCGCAATTCCTTGAGGGCATGCTCTTCCACCTCGGGAGGCATGTGCGCTTCCTTGATAGAGGTCTGCAGAACCTCAAACTCCGCGGCACGCTCCTCGCCCCCGCCCAGCTCGTTCTGGATGGTACGCAGCTGCTCGCGCAGCAGGACCTCGCGCTGGCGCTCTTCCATCTTTTCCTTGGTTTTCTGGCCGATCTGCTGGGTGAGTCGCAACACCTCCAAACGATGAGCCAGTAGCTCCTGGACGCGCTCGAGCCTTTGGGGAACGCTCACCACCTCCAGGATGGCCTGTTTATCTTCCGGCTTGAGATCCATATAGGCGGCGATGAAGTCCGCCAGGGAGCCTGGGGACTCCAACGCCTCGATGGCCCGGCTCATCTCTTCTGGGACATTGGGCAGCAGGCGCAGCGCCTCGAGGGCCTGTTGCTTGAGAAAATAGGCGCTGGCCTCGAGCTCATTGCCCTCGCCAGCCTCCTCTGGCAGAGGCATGACGCTGGCCTGCAAGAAAGGCTCACTGGAAAGCATCGCCATGAGGCGGCAGCGCTGCTCGCCCCGTACCACCAGGTGATGGGAGCCATCTGGCGCGGTCACATAGCGCAGCACCGTGGCCATGGTCCCCACGGTATGGAGATCGTCCAGCGCCACTGGATCATCCAGCTGGGGATCGCGCTGCAGGACAATCAGCACGCTCGCCTCACGGCGTACCGCATCCTGGGCAGCGGCCACGGAACGCTCCCGGCCCACCGAAATGGGAAACACCAGCCCTGGAAACAGCACCATGCCGCGCACCGGTATCACCGGAACCACGCTCTCCTGCTTGGCCTGCCCTGTGGTCATGCCTTGTTCTTGCTCTGTCATTGGTCCACCTTCTCCAGCACAATGGTGAGACATCCATCGCGCAGTTGCTGCAGGCGCAACTCGAAGCGCCCGGGTCGCAACACGACGCGACGCTCGAAATGTCCATAGGGGAGTTCCAGGCGGTGAATCACGGCATCGGGTTCAGCGATCAGGCGGCGCTCCCCCCGGACCAGCACACCTCCTTGATGATAAAGCACCTCGATGGCATCAGCCTCGACCCCAGGAAGAGCCAGGACCAGAAAGATGGCGCTTTCGGTCTCGAACACATCGAGAGGTGGTTGCCATAGCCCCCTGGATCCAGCCGGCTGAAAAAACTGCCGCTGCAGCCGCTCGACCCGATCCAGCATCGTGCATGCCTCGGACCACATCCATCCTTCCAGATCAAAATGCTCCATGATCGCGAGTCTCCATGGTAAGCAATGCGTCAATCCATCATGGTTCAGGTTACGAGCCGCGCCTGCAATACCGTCAAGCGCCCGCTGCCACCCAGGTGTTCCATCATGACCTTGGCAGCCGTGTCCTGCGCTGGCCCCACGGGGCGTGGATGCGCCTCCACCAGCACCCCCCGAACTGTCTCCAGGGGTGAAATGCGCGCCATGCGCATGGCCGAGAGGGCCATGTGCAGGGGAGACAGGACTGGATTGTAGGCAGCATTCTCGGCCACGCGACCCGCAAAAACCCGGCCAGACCTGGACTGCAGGGCTATGCCAGCGTAATTGCCGGTATAAGGGGCATAACTGCGCGCGGCCTCGGCCAAGGCTGTCTGCGCCAGCACATCGCCTGCAGCGCCATCTTCCAATTGCAAGGTGCGCAGGGTGTTGGTGAGCAAGGCGCCCTGCACCCCCAGATCACGCGGCCCGAAGGCCGCCGGCAGCAACTGGCGCAATGTGGTGGCAGGACGTCCCGGCAGACGGATCTGAAGGCTCTCTGCCGAGGCGAGCTCATAGAGGAACTGGCGGCAGAAACCGCAGGGTGCCGCGGTCACAGCCAACTGGCTGATCGCCTCTTCCCCATGTCCCCAGGCATGGGCCACGGCAGCCTGCTCGGCGTGCATGGTCATGGACAGGGGCAGGCCCGCAAACTCCATGTTGGCCCCCAGATACAGACCACCTGAACCACCCCGTGCCACGGCACCCACACGAAAGCCCGACAGGGGGGCCACGGCATAGTCAGACGCCACGGGCAACAGCGCAAAGAGCAACGCGTCCGGTTCCAAACCGTTTTCGGTTGTGAACTGTTGCACCTGCTGGGCGGTGAAATAGCCCTCCCAACCAGGAGCCTTGGTCAATTCCTGCAGTCGTGCCGTCCAGCTGGGTTTTGGCTTATGCGCTGGCGGCAGGGGCACGGGCTGTAACTGGGCCGCCTGAACCGAGGAGAAGGTTGCCGCCACCCCTGAAAACCCCGTCAATGCCTGCAATAGGCCGCGCCTGTCCATCAGTTGGCCTCCTCACCCCTGTTGAAAACCAGATCCGCCATCACCGGCAGGTGATCGGCATAATGCCTGCCCCTGGCATGCTGATTCAATACGCCAAAGCGCTGCACGATGACCCCTGGGGAGACCCACAGCCGATCAATGGCCGGACCTTCCTCTTCACCTGCTGCAAAGCCGGGAAAGGTGCCCTGCGGCCCGAAAGGAGGCATCAGGCTGATGGCGCGGGCATCATAGAGATGCTGAGCCAGGAACTGCTGGCCAGGCGCCTCGATGAGGTCGTTCCAGTCCCCACCCATCACCACAGGCTCCCCACAGGAACTGGCCCACGAGGCGAGCAGGCGCGCGGCCTCCAGCCGCGAATGGGGATCACGGTGATCCAGGTGGGTATTGTAATAACGGATGCGCTGCCGCGTCAGCCGATGACACAGCAGGACTGACGTGGCAATGCGCACAGCACCTGCATCCCAACCTTGCTGCCCCGGAGCCGCCGGTTGTGGCGCCAGCCAATCCACTTGCCAGGACATGACCTCCAGCGCCTCACGCCGAAAGAACACAGGTGCGAACTCGCCGCCATCGACCCCGTCGTCACGTCCCACACCCACCCAGGCATAACCAGGCATTCGGGCGCAGAGGTCATCCACCTGATGGCGCAGGGGCTCTTGCAGCCCCGCCACATCCACTTCATGAAAGCGCAGCAGTGCGGCGATGCGGTCCCGGCGCTGCGTCCAGGGGTCGTGTGTATCTTCTGGCGTATCCAGACGGACATTGTAGGTCATCCAGCGCAGCTGGCAAGAGGTTTGCATTGGTCGTTCCCACCTGGAACCGTTCGTTCAGGACAGTTCTGCTCAAGCAATTGACAGCACAAGCACATGGCTCATAATCTTGAAGCGCCGAGACAACGGAGCATACGAGTCATTTTTTTAAGTGTACCAGTTATGAGGAGGTTCGGCCAATGAAGGGCGTCTTGAAGGAAAACCATCGTGCCGCATCACGCGGTCTGTGGCGATGGCTGCCAGCCATAGCCGGCGTGCTGACAGCGGGGCTCGCTTTCGCCACCATACGCGGCGTGGAAAACCGTGCCGCAGTCAAGATCGATCTGGAACGGGCCGTCCAGCCAGCCGCAACGCCTCGCCTGGCCTCCTATGTCTTGCCCCTGCCCGAACTGGATGACCCCGCTGGGCAGCAGGCCATCATGCAGGCGCTGCCCGAGGATGCCGCAGTGCGCCTTACGGTCCGTCCTGGTGATACCCTGGGTGTCCTTTTGTCACGAGCTGGCATCGACCCCACCGACATCAATGCCCTGGTGAATACCAGGCCCTTGGGCAACCGCCTCGCCCAGCTGCACATCGACGATGTCATCGAGCTCGAAACCCTGGGAAACGGACACGTCCGCACGCTGCTCTTCAATGCCGAAAGCCCGCAATCCATCGTCTTTCAACGCCAGGAAAACGGCACATTCTCTGCCAGGATGGTCACCAACCACACAGAACGGCGGCTGATGTATGGCAGCGGCGTCATCGAGGGCTCCCTGTTTGACGCCGCCCAGCAGGCAGGCATCGATGATCAGATCATCATGGCCTTAGCCGAGGTCTTTGCCTGGCAGATCGACTTTGCCCGGGATCTGCATCCTGGCGATCGCTTCAGTGTGGTCTACGAAGAGATCTATCTCGACGGCATGAAGGTGGACAACGGTCGCATCCTGGCTGCCCATGTGTCCAACCGGGGCAAGTCCTATGATGCGGTGCTGTTCACTGCGCCTGGGGGGGAGCAGGGCTATTACACCCCCGCTGGCTACTCCCTCAAGCGCACCTTCCTGCGCACACCGCTCAAGTTCACCAGGATCTCCTCATTGTTCAGCAATGCGCGCCGCCACCCCATACTCAACAGGATACGCGCCCATCGCGGTGTGGACTACGCCGCGCCACTGGGAACGCCAGTGCGGGCCGCAGGTGATGGCCGCGTGATCTTGGTGGGCTGGAAGGGTGGTTATGGCAGGGCCATCCTCATCCGCCACAGCAGCGGGTACGATACCATGTATGGACATCTTTCCCGCTGGGCCCAGGGGTTGCGTGCCGGCCAGCCTGTGAGCCAGGGGCAACTGATCGGCTATGTGGGCATGAGCGGCTTGGCCACAGGCCCCCACCTGCATTATGAACTGCACATCAAGGGGCGCTATGTGGACCCCCTGCAGGCCACCCAGCCGCCACCCCAGCCCATCGCCGCCAACCTCAAGCCCCGCTTTCTGGCCCAGACCAGACCGCTGCTGACCCAGCTGCAGGTCCTGCAGAAACTGGCCAGGGAGCAGCGCGTCGTCAGCAGCAAAACAGAAAGAGGGTGAGCGGCCAGCTGTACTTGGGGCTCAATTCGGGAACCAGCGCCGACAGCATCGATGCAGCACTGGTGGACCTTGCCGCCTCACCACCCTCCCTGCTTGCCGCTGTCTGCCACGCCATGCCAGCTACCGAGCAGCAACTGATCCTGCATGCAGGTTGCGGTGGTGAGCTGACCTTGTCGCAGGTAATCTGGCTGGATGCGCGGCTTGGCGAGCATTTTTCCGCAGCCGCCCTGGCCGCCATCCAGCAAGCCGGCCTGGACCAGGAGGCCATTCTGGCCATCGGCAGCCATGGACAAACCATTCGCCATCGACCACTCGATGACCCGCCCCACACGGTGCAGCTGGGCAATGCCCACATCATCGCTGCTCGCACCGGATTGGCCACCATCGCTGATTTCCGGCGTACGGATATGGCCATGGGCGGGCAAGGGGCACCGCTGACGCCCATTTTTCATGGCCGTTTCCTGTCGTCCCCACACCAGGAACACGCCGTGGTCAACATCGGCGGCATCGCCAACCTCACCTTGCTGGAGGTGGGCGGCGCAATCCGCGGCGGCTTCGACACCGGCCCCGGCAATTGCCTGCTGGACCAAGCAGCGCGCCTCTGCCTGCGCCAGGACCGGGATGAGGGAGGTTGCTGTGCGCGGTCAGGCACGGTGAACCAGGACGTGCTCGACCGTTGGCTGCGCCATGCCTATTTCCAAGCCCAGCCCCCCAAGACAGCTGGCCCTGAAACCTTTGCCTGGTCCTGGTTTATGGATCAGGGCGCCTCCAGACTGCGGGCAGCAGACCTGCTGGCCACGCTGACGGCCCTGACAGCCACCACCATGGCCCGGGCCATTGCCTGCCATGCCCCCCGGACCAGACAGGTGCTGATTTGCGGCGGCGGCGTCCATAATGATCATTTGATGCAGTGCCTCGTCCAGGCCATGGGGCAACAGAGCCTTGGCGCCCAGGTGGCCTCCACGGCCCACCTGGGCCTCGACCCAGACTGGATCGAGCCCATGGCTTTCGCCTATCTCGCCCAACTCCACATGGAGGCAAAACCCGGCAATGTCCCTGTGGTCACAGGCGCCAGCAGCCCAGCTGTGCTGGGCACCTGTCACCAGGGACGCCCCAGGGAGAGTAATCCCCCTCCAGCCTAGGCGCTCCGGACCAGACTGGACCCCAGCTGCGCCTCAGGAGCCGGGACAGAGGTGATCGGCTACGGGCTTGCCTTCCACATCCAGCAACACCCAGTCCCCCCATTGCAGGGCGCACACCTCTGCCGCCACCCGAGCGCGATCACCCACCAGCACCCACACCATCTGCTCAGGTTGCACGAACAGCGGCAAGGCCTGCTGAACATCGTCTACGGTGAGTGCCGAGACGGCATGAATCATGCGATCGTAGTGGTCCTCCGGCAACTGGTAGGTCAGCACATGGGCCAGGTGCAGCGCCACATCACGGTTGGTCTCGAAGGATCCTGGCAATCTGCGGATCAGCGCATCCTTGGCCTGTTCCAGCTCCGCAGCACTGATGGGACGTTCGCCCAGGATCTCGCGCAGCTCCCGCAGGATTTCCTGCAGCGCAGGGGCGGTGGCGGCTGCCTCCACAGGGGCATCGATCAGAAAAGGTCTTGCCAGACGAGCCGCTGGCAGCATGCTGCGCACCCCATAGGTCCAGGATTTGTCCTCGCGCAGGTTCATGTTGAGCCGGGAGGTGAAAAGCCCCCCCAGGACCATGTTGGCGGCCATGATGGCAAAATCCGCCGCACTACCCAGCGGCGGCGCGAGCGCTGCGGCCATGATCACCGTCTGTTCGGCACGGGGGCGGTCCAGGAAAAAGAAACGCCCCGCACCATGGACCACAGGCACCTCGGGCAGCCGTGCTGCCATACCGCTGCCGCGCCACTCGCCCAGGCTCTGTTCTGCCAGATGCACAAGCTCGTCCAGACCGACATCGCCAACCACCAGCAAACGGGAACGGTCGGGACGATAATAAGCATGGTGTACAGCCAGCAGGTCATCCCGGGTGATGGCGGCGATGGTCTGTTCGCTTCCCGATCCCGTAAAGGGGGCGGCATAGGGATGACCAGGCCCATACAGCAGCGGCGGCAACAAGCGCATGGCCAGCGAGGCGGGGTCTGTCTTCTCTTGGGCGATGGCGGCCATATATTCAGCCTGCACCCGGGAAAGCGCCTTGTCTCGAAAGGCTGGGTTGCTCACCACATCGGCGAACAGGGTCAATGCAGGGGGCAGGTTGTCAAGCAGGGCTGTGAGATGAACGGTGGCCACATCCAGCCCGGCGCTGGCTCCCAGAGCGGCGCCCAGAAGCTCGGCTTCCTGGGCGACCTCCACGCCACTGCGCTTACCGGTCCCTTCCAGGAGCATGCTGCTGGTGAGTGCCGCAAGACCTGCCTTGGCGGCGCCATCACTGGCTGCCCCTGCTTCCACCAGCAACCGGGCCGCCACAACATCGCTTCCGGTGCGCTGCGCCAGGACCAGTTCCAGGCCATTGCCCAGCACGGTACGCTGCAAACTGGGCAGATGGATGGCCTGGGGCCGGGGTGCTGGGGGCGGGGTGCTGCGATCAGACAGATCCGGCCCGGGTTGCGGGGTCCCGAAACGATGCACCTCCACCACCAGGCGGCCCTGCCCCAGATGATCGCGAACGGCCTCACGCACCTTCTTGCAGCTGGTCTTGGCCCAGTATTTCATCTGCTTGCGATACCAATCCGGTGAGCCAACGAGCACCTGGCCTTCCGCCAGGATCTCAGTGCGGCCCGAAAAACCGCCCAAACGCTCGGCTACCTTGACCATTGCCGTACGCAGCACGGTCTGGGCACGCTGCAGCTCCTCGTCATCAGGGCCATCGGCAGCCAACTCATCCAGGATGGCCTGGACAGCCGCTTCCACGGCGGCAAGCTGCACCCCGGGGCGCGCAAAGGCCGAGACCACAAACTGTGACCCAATGGCACCCTCCTCCACGGCGGCGTCCACCTCGGTCACCAGCTCATCACGCAGCACCAGGCGCTGGTAGAGCCTGGAGGAACGCCCACCTCCCAGCAGGCGTGCCGCAAGACGCAACCCTTCCAAAGAGGCATCGCCCAGCGGCGGCACATTCCAGGCCATGACCAGGGCGTCCTGGGCCACATCATCCTCCAGCACCACGCGACGCTCTTCTGTCATACCGGCCACCCAGCGCTGCTGCCTGGCCAGCGGCACTCCTGGGGGCACAGCAGCAAAGTAGTGGCGCACCTTCTCCATGGCCTCCTGGGTGGCCACAGCACCCACCAGGACGATGGTGGCGTTGCTGGCGCCATAGTAATCCCGGAACCACAGGCGCACATCCTCCAGAGTGGCGGCCTTGAGATCATGCTCATCGCCGATCACGGTCCAGGAATAAGGGTGCCCCTTGGGATAGCTGTTCTGCGCCAGGATTTCCTCCAGGCGGCCATAAGGCTGGTTGTTCCCCTGGCGCTTTTCGTTGAGCACCACGCCCCGCTGCTCGTCCAGGCGCGGCTGATCCAGGATCAGGTGGGCCATGCGATCGGACTCGAGCCATAACAACAGATCAAGCGCTTCTGTGGGTACGGTGGCAAAATAGTTGGTGCGGTCCCGTCCCGTGGTGCCATTCATCTGGGTGGCCCCGGCGCGCTCCAGGAGCCTGAAGAACTCATCGTCGCAGTGCGCACTGCCTTCGAACATCAGATGCTCGAACAAGTGGGCAAAGCCCGTTCGTCCCGGACGTTCATTCTTGGAACCCACGTGGTACCACACGCTCACCGCCACCAAGGGGGCCTTGTGGTCCTCGCTGACCAGCACGGTCAAGCCATTGGGTAGGGTTTCTTTGGTGTAAGGAATACGTAAGCCCACGCTGTCTCCTGGAAAAAAATTGGTTGGCCTAAAATATCATAAATATCATAAATAATCATAAATACATGGGCCACTGACTCAGTGTGCCGCGCCCCAGGTATGACCCACACCCACATTGACCACCAGGGGAACCGCCAGTTCTGCGGCCTGTTCCATGCAGGACACCACAACGGGGCGCAGGCGCTCCACAGCCTCCTCCTCAACCTCGAACACCAGTTCGTCATGCACCTGCAGGATGAGTCGCGCCGGCAGAACCTGGGCGGCAAGGGCGGCCTCGGTGCTGATCATGGCTCTTTTGATGATATCAGCCGCACTCCCCTGCATGGGGGCGTTGATGGCGGTGCGCTCGGCATATTGTCTGGTGCGATTGTCCCGGGACTCGATATCCGGGGTGGCCAGTCGCCTGCCGAAAATGGTCTCCACATAGCCTTGTTTCCTGGCCTGCGCCCGGATGTCCTCCATGAGTACTGCCACCTTGGGATAATGGGCAAAATACTCATCCATATACCGCTTGGCAAGCTCGCGCTCGATGCGCAGCTGGCGCGCCAGCCCAAAGGCCGACATGCCATAGATGAGGCCAAAGTTGATGGTCTTGGCGGTACGTCGCTGCGCCGGGCTCACCTGGGATTCAGGAATCTGGAACAGGGTGGCCGCGGTGGCGCTGTGGATGTCGCGCCCGGCGGCAAAGGCCTCCAGCAAGGCCGCGTCGCCCGAATAATGGGCCAGGATGCGCAGCTCGATCTGAGAATAATCTGCGTCCAGCAGCACGCAACCAGCAGGTGCCACGAAAGCCTCCCGAATCCTGCGGCCTTCCTCGGTGCGCGCCGGGATGTTCTGCAGATTGGGGTCCGAGGACGACAGCCGGCCCGTGGCCGTCACCGCCTGATGAAACGAGGAATGGATGCGCCCGGTCAGGGGATGGATCATGGTGGGCAGCTTGTCGATGTAGGTGGTCTTGAGCTTGGCGAGCGAGCGGTATTCCAGGATGAGCCGCGGCAGCCGATAGTCGATGGCCAGCTCCTCCAGGACGTCTTCTGCGGTGGACGGCGCCCCCTTGGGCGTCTTGCGGATCACCGGCAACCTGCCGGCCCCAAAGAGCACCTCCTGGAGCTGGACTGTGGAGCTCAGGTTGAAGACGCAATCCGCTTCATGGAAGGCAAGCTCCTCGATATTCCCCATGCGGGCCGCCAATTCCTGGCCCTGTTCCCTCAGGCGTGCTTTGTCCACCAGTACGCCGACCCGTTCCATGCGGCACAGGACCGGCACCAAGGGCATCTCGATCTCCTCATAGACCTGCTCCAGGCGGCCCGTACTTGCCAGCCTGGGCCACAGGCGCCGGTGCAACCGCCATACCAGCTCCACGTCCTCCTGGGCATAGGAAGCGGCAGCGGCTATGGCCACCTGGGCAAAGCCCCGCTGGCTGGCCCCCTTGCCGGTGAGCGATTCATAGCTGGTGGTGGTATGGCCCAGTTCCCGCGCGGCCATGCTGTCCAGGTCGTGACGGCCGGCGCTGCTGCCCAGCACATAGCTCTCCAGCATGGTGTCATGGGCTATACCTGCCAGGGCGATGCCGTGGTTGGCCAATACATGCATGTCGAACTTGAGGTTCTGGCCCAGCTTGGCTATGGCCCCATCCTCGAGAATGGGCTTGAGCAGTGCCAGGGTTTCATCCAGCGGCACATTGTCACCAGCCTCATGGGCCAGCGGCATGTAGCAGGCGCGCAGTGTCTCTGTACCCCGCACCTCCACGGCCAGGGAGAGCCCCACGAGCCGTGCATCCAGCATGGCAAGCGAGGTCGTCTCGGTATCCAGAGCAAAACACCCAGCCTCCCGCAGCAGGGCACACCAGTGCTTGACATCGTCCAGGGTATGCACGATGTGCCGGCCCTGCCCCGTGACTGGCGACTGAGGCGCAGGCGGGTCTTGCGGGCTCGTGGCTGCATCGGCCAGGGGTAATGGCCCGGCACTCGGCAGCTTCCTGCGCAGACTGGTGAACTCGAGATCGCTATAGAGGCGGCGCAGCAAGGCCTCGTCCGGCCTGCTGCGTTGCATGGCATCGAGCTCGAGGGGCAAGGGGACATCCCGCTGCAGCGTCACAAGCTCAAGCCAGCGCGCAAGCTCCGCGGTATGCTCGCGCAACGCCTGTCCGCCGCGCCCCTTGAGCTCGTCGCGATGCGCAAGCAGACCATCCAGGCCGCCATATTCCTGGAGCCATTTGGCCGCCGTCTTTTCTCCCACCCCGGGAATGCCCGGGATATTGTCCGATGCATCACCCTTCAAGGCGAGCCATGCGGTGATCCACTGCGGCGGAACGCCATAGTGGCTGGCCACGCCAGCCTCGTCCAGCAGGCGGTCTGTCATGGTGTCATAGAGCAGCACGCCGGGGCCCACCAGCTGGGCCAGGTCCTTGTCGCCAGAGACGATCACCACCGTGCTGCCCTGCCTGCGGGCCTGGGTGGCCAGGGTGGCGATCACATCGTCGGCCTCCACGCCAGACACCTCCAGCAATGGATAGCCCAACGCCCGGATCACCTGCTTCACAGGCCCGAGCTGCTGCACCAGCGCCTCGGGCATGGCAGTGCGCTGGGCCTTGTATTTCTCGAAAAGGGCATCGCGGAACGTGGGCCCGGGTGCGTCCATGATCACCGCCACTCGCCCGGCCTGCAGTGTCTCGTCCAGGCGCTGCAGCATGCTCACCACGCCATAGATGGCCCCTGTGGGCATGCCCCTGCTCGTGGTGAGGGGCGGCAGGGCATGATAGGCGCGATAGAGGTATGAGGAACCATCCACCAAGGCCACATCGGCTGCCAGGTGCCGCGGTCCACTCATGGGGCAGCGGACCCGGGAACGTCTTGGGATTCCGGGCCATTGGCAGGCAGAAGCGCCTCGCCACGCAGGAGATCATCCAGCGTCTCGCGCTGGCGAACCACGATGGCCTGCCCATCCCAGGTCATCACCTCGGCCGGGCGTGGCCTGCCGTTGTAGTTGGAGGCCATGCTCATGCCATAGGCCCCGGCATCCAGCACCGCCAGCAGATCACCCACGTTTTCGGGCAGCAGCACATCCCGGGCCAGGAAATCGGCGCTCTCGCACACAGGCCCGGCCACATCGGCTGACCGCAGCTCTCCAGAGCCTGAAAGTGCTGCGATGCGATGCCTGGCGCCATACAGGGCAGGCCGCAACAGATCGTTCATGCCGGCATCACACAGCACGATGCGCCGCCTGCCGGCCTGCTTGACCTCCACCACAGCGCTGAGCAGCAAACCGGCATCCCCCACCAGGTAACGGCCCGGCTGGCAATGGAGCGCAAGCCCCGTGCCGCCGAGATGGGCGCGCAGCATATCACCATAGGCGCGCACATCGGGTACCGGCTCTTCTCCATAGGAGATGGGCAGGCCGCCCCCCACATCCAGCCACTGCAGCGCACAGCCCGCCGCGCGCAGCTCGGCGGCCAGCGCCACCAGAAGCCCCAGGGCGGCATCCAGCTCATCCAGGCGATACAACGCAGACCCCACATGGCAGTGCAGGCCGACCAGACGCAGGGCCGGCCAGGTGCTCCATGTGGCGGCCAATCTGCGCACCTCTGCCAATGGCATGCCGAACTTGCCCTCCCCAGCTGCCGTGGCCAGGTGGGGATGGGTGCTGGCCTCGAGATCGGGATTGACCCGCACCCCCACCGCGGCGGTGATGCCCAGGGCGCCGGCCGCCTGCTGGATGCGCTGCAGTTCGCTCACCGATTCGGCCACCAGCTGCGCCCCTGACTCAAGCCCGGCAGCAATGGTGGCGGTGGTCTTGGCAGGCCCGGTCATGACCAGCGGCGCTCGCCTACCCATGTGGCGTTGCAGGCAGTGCACCCGATGGAGCTCGCCTGCGGAACCAACGTCGAAACCCAGGCCGCATTGCGCCATGACCTGCATGATGGCGAGGTTGCCATTGGCCTTCACGGCATAGTTGATGCTGGCATCCAGGTCATGGAGAGCGCTTTGCAGCCGCACGACATTGTCCATGAGGCGCCTGCGGCTGTAGACATAAAGCGGTGTGCCGAAGCATCGCGCCAGTTCCCGCAGGACGCGTGCATGCCACCATGGAGGGATGACGACAGGCTGGCGGCGCTGATCCGCGTGGTCAGGATGAATCACGGGAAGCACCGGCAGGACTCTTGTCTGCTGCTGGCTTGTTTTCCGGGATAGGGGAAGACTGCTGCCCTGCCTGCGGGGCTTCCTGGCTCGCCGGCTTTTCCTTTGGCAGGTACAAAGGGCCTTTCCTGCCACAACCTGCCACCAGGGCAAGAAAACCCAGCAAAAGACATCCTGTTTTCAGCCTTCCACAAGCCATTGTCCGTGCCCCCGCCAATCCACGCAGATGCAGTCTACCATGTCCTGGGCACTGGATGGAGGAAGCCCGGGAAGGGCTTGGCCATGGGCAACCAGGGGATGACCGGGCCACCCTGTTCACCCTGAGGCGGTCGGCTTGGCGCTGGATATCCTCTCTATGGGCTCACAAGACGTGCCGGGCGGCATGCCCATTGGGCGCGCCACCCATCGAGACCAGCGTCTTGGCCGGGTCGCTCTGCCCGACTTCGAACCGCTCACAGCTCCACCTGGATACCCAGCTCCACCACATGTTCCGGGGGGATACCATAATAGGCCGCCGCGCTGAGCGCATTGCGCGCCAGAAAGGCGAATAGATGTTCGCGCCACAACGCCATGCCCGGCTTCTCGGCTGAAGGGATCATGGTCTCTCGGCCCACGTAATAGGTGACAGACTCAAGATCCAGCCTTATGCCATGGGTTTCCTCGGCAAGGCGCAGCGCCACCGGCACATTCACTGCCTGATTGAACCCATAGCGCACAAGCACACCGTGCACCCCTTCGCCAAATGAATGCCATTCCAGCCTTTTGGAGGCCGGCACCCGCGGTACGCCTGCCACCTGCACGGTGAGCAGGATCACCTGTTCTTGTAAGGCACGGTTGTACTCCAGATGATGCTGGAGCATAGGGGGTGTCCATGGTGGCGAGGCAGTCAGGAATACGGCAATACCTGGCACACGCACCGGCGGCTCCTGTTGCAGGCGCTGGATGAACGTCTGCAATGGTTCGCTGGCGGGCTGGAGGCGCTCCCTCAGCAGCTGCCGGCCACGCCGCCAGGTGCTCATGATCACCATAAGCACCGTGGCGACGGACAACGGGTACCAGCCGCCATAGGCCACCTTGATGCCGTTGGCCAGGAAAAAGGCGGCATCAATCACAAAAAAACCACAGGCACACGGCAGGACCCACCAGGCTGAGGACCCGAAGACCTTGCGCAGGAACAGCACCAGGATCGTGGTGATCACCATGTTGGCCGAGACCGCAATGCCATAGGCCCCCGCCAGGGAGCCAGAATCGCCAAAGCCGATCACCAGACCCACGGTGGCCAACAACAACAGCCAATTGACCAGCGGGACATAGATCTGGCCATAGGACTCCGAAGAGGTCTGCTGAATCTTCATGCGCGGCAGCACATCCAGCTGCACTGCCTGGCGGGTCAGTGAAAAGGCGCTGGTGATCACCGCCTGCGAGGCAATGATGGCAGCAAGTGTTGCCAGCCCGATCAAGGGATACAGCGCCCAGGCAGGGGCCAAGGCAAAGAAGGGATGCTGGGCCGCACCCTCCTTGCTGAGCAGCATGGCCCCTTGGCCCAGGTAGTTCAGGATCAAGGCCGGCAGGACCACCACGATCCAGGCGAGCCGGATGGGCCTGGCCCCAAAATGGCCCATGTCGGCATACAGCGCCTCGGCCCCGGTCACCGCCAGGAAGACGGCCCCCAGGGTGAAAAAACCCTGCTTGGGACTGTGGGTGAGAAAGGAGATGCCCCATTGAGGGTCGAGGGCCTGGAGAATCATGGGATGGCGGATGATACCAGCCAAACCCAAAGCGCCTACCACCAAAAACCAAAACAGCATCACTGGTCCAAACAGGGCACCAACCCTGGTCGAACCCCTGGATTGCACGGCAAAAAGGGCCACCAGTGCCGCCATGGCAAGCGGCATGGACCAATGGGCGAGTTGCGGTGCAGGCATGGCAAGCCCCTCGATGGCACTGAGCACCGAGATGGCCGGCGTAATGGTGCTGTCGCCATACAGCAAGGCAGCCCCCAGCAACCCGAGCAGGACCAGGAGCAGGTGGGAACGCTGGTCTCTGGCTTGCTGCCAGGGTCCCAGCAGCGCCACCAACGCCAGGATACCGCCCTCGCCCCGATTGTTGGCGCGCAGCATCACCACCAGGTACTTGAGCGAGATCACGAACAGCAAAGACCAAATGATCAACGAGACGACACCATGGACATGCCCTGTGGTCACCTGTAGGCCGGACAGCTCGGAAAACGCCTCGCGCAGGGCATACAGGGGGCTTGTGCCGATGTCGCCAAAGACGATGCCCAACGCCCCCAGCGTCAGGGCATGGAGGGGAGGTGCCTTTTTGCTGGGATTCCTGGTAACCCTGGCGGACCCTGGCTCGCTCATGTTCCAGCCGCCGTACGCCACTGCAGGCGGTACAGGGCAATCTCGCCCAGCACATTGGGCCACCACTGCATCCACCAGCCCTGCCGGTGACGCTCATCCACCATGCGCCGCTCCAAGATGGCTACGCCATGAGCGCTGCACAGATCCTCGAAATCGGCCACCGTGCACGGATGGATATTGGCCGTGGCATGCCAAGGCTGCGGCAGGGCGGGACTCACCGGCATGCGGCCCTTGGCAACGAACTGGATGCGACACCGCCAGTAGCCATAATTGGGGAAAGTGACGATACCCTGGCGACCCACCCGCAACATCTCGAAAAGCAGCTTGAGTGGATGGTACACCGCCTGCAGCGCCCTGGTCATGATGACATAGTCGAAACTGTCATCGGCAAAGCCACCCAATCCCTCGTCGATGTCGGCCTGGATCACATCCACCCCCTTGGACATAGCCAAAAGGGCCTGGTGCGGATCGATCTCCAGGCCATAGCCCCGCACCCCGGTCTGCTCGCTGAGATAGGCCAGCAGCGTGCCATCACCACAGCCCAGGTCCAGCACCCGGCTGCCTGGGCGCACCCAGGTGCTGATGATGGCAAGGTCAGGACGCAGGCCTATGGGCATGCTGCTGGCACTCACAGGCAGATCCTGGCCACCCGTTCCATGTAGGCCTGCAACACACCATGATAGGCCGGATCGGCCTTGAGAAAATCATCGTGTCCCAGGTCCCCGGGCAGCTCCATGGCACACACCCGACAGTCGGCATCGGTCAGCGCCTTGACGATCTCCCAGGAGCGTTCCGGGGGAAACCGCCAATCCCGCTGGAAGGACAACACCAGAAAACGAGTCGTCACTCCCGAAAAGGCCCGACTCAGATCGCCATCGAAGGCTGCTGCAGGATCGAAGTAATCCAGCGCCTTGGTCATCAGCAGATAGGTGTTGGCATCGAAGCGATCCACGAAGCTCTGTCCCTGATGACGCAGGTAGCTCTCCACCTGGAACTCCACATCGAAACCGAAGCCGATGCGGCCCTCGCGCAACTCCCGGCCAAAACGGCTGCGCATGGCCGCCTCGGACAGATAGGTGATGTGCCCCAGCATGCGGGCCAGCATCAGACCGCGGCGCGGCTTGGTGAGGTGCTCGGCATAGCGGCCGCCATGGAAGTCGGGGTCTGCCAGGATGGCCTGGCGCGCCACCTCGTTGAAGGCGATGTTCTGCGCCGAGAGCTTGGGTGCTGCGGCAATGACGATGGCATGGGCGATGTGCTCAGATTGGGAGATGGCCCAATCCAGGGCCTGCATGCCACCGAGACTACCCCCCGCCACCACCGCGAAGCGTTCGATGCCCAGCGCCAGACCCAGGCGCTGCTGGGTGGTGACCCAGTCGCGCACCGTCACGATGGGGAAATCTGGTCCATAGGGTTTGCCCGTCTGTGGGTTGATGGCCGCAGGCCCCGTGGAACCGCCGCATCCCCCCAGATTGTTCATGCAGACCACAAAAAAACGATTGGTATCGAAGGGCTTGCCGGGTCCGATACAGTTGTCCCACCAGCCAGGTCGCTTGTCGGCGGTATTGTGATAGCCTGCCGCATGATGGTCACCGGACAGGGCATGGCAGATCAAGACGGCATTGCTGCGCGCCGCATTGAGCGTGCCATAGGTTTCGTAGCTGAGCTGATAGGCAGGCAGGACCTTACCGCACTGCAGGGCCAGGGGCTCATCCACCACCAGGGTCTGGGGCACCACCAATCCCACCGAGGATTCCTGAGCCGCCACAGGCGATGCACTCATGCGCTGCTTGCTGGCAACCGGGCAGGACAACCGGGCGGCCATGTCCCGGGGGCGACAATGGATACAAGTTTGGTGCGGCTCGTGGCCCCCTTGACGATGCGCACCGCAGAGGGAGCCACCCCGAACAGCTCGGCCAGCAGTACCTGCAATGCCTTGTTGGCCCGGCCCTTTTCCGGGATGACATTGAGCCAGACCGCCATGTGCTCACCCTGCCATGCTGCCCGGGGGCTGCCACGGGCCCCGGTGGTTACCCGCACCTGGATCACCAGTGTACCTGGAGGGTCTGCAACCATCAAAACATGGCCCATGGCAAGAGGGCGCGGCGCAGAAATTGCAACAGCAACAGCACCAGCACCGGCGACAGATCGAGCCCCCCCAGATCGGGAAGCAACCGCCGCGCCGGATCCAGCAGTGGCGCGTTGAGTTCCTGGCTGAAAAAGGATACAGGGTGATGGGGGGCAATCCAACTCAGGACAGCCTCCACAATGAGGCTGGCTGTCATGATGTTGATCAGCAACAACAGGAGATCCACCATGGCAAGGCGCAAGGCCGGCATGGGACTGGGGCGCAGGTCGGCCAGCACCAAAACGCCCAGGGTATAGACCAGTTCCAGGCCAATCACCACGGTCAGCGAGGCGCCGTCGACACGCCTATTGCCAGGCACGATACGGCGCAAGGGGCGCAGCACAGGATCGGTGAGCCGCAACAAGGCGGCACAGACCGGATTCCTGGTGCTGGCACCCACCAACTGACTCAGGAAGCGCAACAGCATCACACCGATGACGATCATGCTCACCGAGCGCACCAGATACCATAATGCATCATGCATCATCATGACCGTACTGCTCCCGTAATGCATTGGCCCGCCGCACCGCCTCGGTGACCGCGTTGTGCAGCAGCTCCTGAAGACCATCCAGCTGGGACAGGGCTGCCTCGGTGGTCCCTCCCCTGGAGGCTACCTGGGCAACCAGGTCCTCGCAATCCCCGCACGTCTTGGCCATCAGGGCTGCGCCCAGCGTGGTCTGCACCACCATGTCGTGGGCTTCTTCCCTGGTGAAACCCAGTCCCATGGCCTCCTTTTCCAGACAAGCCATGAAGCGCAGCACATAGGCAGGCCCGCTGCCGCAGATGGCCGTCGCCGCATCCATGGCCTGCTCATCGCGCACCCACAGCACGCGTCCTGCCAGCTGCAGCAGATGCAGCGCCTCATCACGGATGGCCTGGGGGATCTGCTCGCCATAAAGCACGCTCATGGCCGCACCCTGGGCAGCGGCCAGGTTGGGCATGGCGCGCAGCACGGGACACCAATCGGCCAGGTGGTGGCGCAGGCTTGCGAGGCTCACGCCAGCGGCCATGCTGAGCACGAAAAGCGGCGCTTGCCGCAACACCTGGCGCAACTCCCGACATGCCGCAGCGATCCTGTCCGGCTTGACGGCCAGCACCACCACGGCCGCGTGATCAGGCAGTGCGGTGCAGGGGCTGGCTCCCAGTGTCTCCAGATGGGCATGACGTTCCATCCTGGGCTCCACCACCGTCACGGCCCTGTGCCTGGCCCACCCCTGCGCCAGGGCCGCGCCCAGGGCGCCACCACCCAGGATAAGCACCGCCCCCTGGTCATGCTGTGTTATGGATTGCATCACTGCCTCCAACGGATGCTGCTTCCTCATGGAGCATCTTGTACAATGCCAAGAGATGGTCAGGTACAGCAAGGGCCCCAGGCCGCCATCCACCCTGGATCCAGGCTGTCTTGCCTGACGCAAGCAGCAAGCCTACCATATTTGCGTCCGACGCACAGAACGAGCAGGATTCCGCATGGCCACAACCTATCCCCTGCCATTGCACTGGCAAGCCACATCATCCATGTCTGCCGAGGAATACGCCCGGCTGTATCAGGAGTCACTCGAGGACCCAGAGGGGTTCTGGGCGCGGCAGGCAGAACACCGCCTGCGCTGGAGCAAACCATGGCATACCGTGCGCCACTGGGAGCCAGATCAGGCCCGGTTGCGCTGGTTCGATGGCGGCATGCTCAATGTGAGCGACAACTGCCTGGACCGCCACCTGGAACGAGATGGCGCCAGGACAGCGCTCATCTGGGAGGCAGATGAGCCTGATCAGGGTTACAGCCTGACCTATCGGGAACTGCACGAGCAGGTCTGCAGGCTCGCCAATGTGCTGCTGCAACTCGATGTGCAGCCCGGCGACCCGGTCTGCCTCTACATGCCCATGATCCCCCAGGCGGTGGTCGCCATGTTGGCCTGTACCCGTATTGGTGCGATTCATTCTGTGGTCTTTGGCGGATTTTCCTCTGCAGCACTGCGCGAGCGGATCAATGACTCCCAGGCTGCCATCCTCATCACTGCCAGCGAGGGATGCCGTGGCGGGCGCAGACAGCCCCTCAAAAGTCATGTGGACGAAGCGCTTCAGGAAACCCCCAGCGTGCGCCACTGTTTGGTGGTGCAGCACACCGCGACCACCGTACCCATGACCGCCGGGCGCGATCTGGATCTCAATGCTTTGATGGCCGATGCAAGCCCGCAGTGCCCGGCACGGCCCATGGCTGCAGAAGACCCTCTGTTCATCCTCTACACCTCGGGCTCCACAGGAAAACCAAAGGGGGTCTTGCATACCACAGCCGGCTATCTGCTCTATGCCGCCACCACCTTGCAGACCGTATTCGACTACCAGTCTGAGGATATTTTCTGGTGCACCGCTGACATCGGCTGGATCACAGGTCACAGCTATGCGGTCTATGGCGTGCTGGCACATGGCGGGACCACGGTGCTCTATGAGGGGGTGCCCACCTATCCGGATGCTTCGCGCATGTGGCGTGTGGTGGACCGCCATGGCATCACCATCCTCTACACAGCTCCCACCGCCATTCGCGCCCTGATGGGCGCGGGGGACCAGCACCTCAACTCCACCAGCCGCAAGAGCCTGCGCCTGCTGGGCAGCGTGGGAGAACCCATCAATCCGGAAGCCTGGGAATGGTATTACCACAAGGTGGGCGAAGAGCGCTGCCCCATAGTGGATACCTGGTGGCAGACCGAGACAGGCGGCATCATGCTCTCTCCCCTGCCAGGCTCCACCACGCTCAAACCTGGGGCCGCCGCCAAGCCCTTCTTTGGCATCGAGCCTGCGCTGCTGGACGATGCAGGCCAGGAGGTGCAAGGGCCAGGTTCTGGCAATCTGGTGATCAAGTCCCCATGGCCTGGCATGATGCGTACCGTCTATGGCGACCACCAGCGTTTCATCGAGACCTATTTCAGTCGCTTTCCCGGGATCTACAATACCGGCGATGGCGCACAGCGCGATGCCGATGGTGACTACTGGATCATCGGGCGCACCGATGATGTGATCAACGTCTCGGGGCATCGCCTGGGCACGGCCGAGGTGGAAAGCGCTCTGATGCGCCACCCCAAGGTGGCCGAGGCCGCTGTGGTCCCCTACCCCCACAACATCAAGGGTCAGGGCATATACGCCTATGTGACGCCCGTCAGCGACATCACCCCAGACGATGCCCTGAAACATGAGCTGATCGCCCTGGTCACCAGGGAGATCAGCCCCATCGCCCGGCCGGATATCATCCAGTGGGCAACCGATCTACCCAAGACCCGCTCGGGCAAGATCATGCGCCGCATCCTGCGCAAGATCGCCAGCGGCGATGTGTCCGAGCTGGGCGATACCAGCACATTGATAGATCCCGAGGTGATCGAGCGTCTCCTGGAAGACAGGCACCGGACCTTGGAGTGAACCGTGCGCGAGTACCTGCAGCTGCTGGAGACGGTGCTGCGCCAAGGCCTTCACAAGGACGACCGCACCGGCGTGGGGACATTGAGCGTCTTCGGCGGCCAGCTGCGGCTGGATCTGCAACGAGGCTTTCCCCTGCTCACCACCAAGAAGGTCTTTTTCCGGGGCATCGTCCATGAACTGCTGTGGTTCCTGCGCGGCGAGACCAATATCAGGCCGCTCCAGGAAGCCGGTGTGCACATCTGGGATGAATGGGCCGACTCCGATGGTGAGCTGGGACCCATCTATGGCCGCCAGTGGCGCGCCTGGCCTGCTCCAGATGGCGCCACCATCGACCAGCTCGGGCAGGTCGTGGAACAATTACGGCACGATCCCCACAGCAGGCGCCATGTGGTCAGCGCCTGGAATGTGGCGCAACTGCCACTGATGGCGCTGCCGCCATGCCATCTGTTATTCCAATTCTACGTGGCACAGGGGCGCTTGTCCTGCCACCTCTACCAGCGCAGCGCCGATGTCTTCCTGGGCGTGCCCTTCAATATTGCAAGCTATGCCCTGCTCACCCACATGGTCGCTCAGGTGGTTGGTCTTGGTGTAGGGGAGCTGCTCGTCAGTTTTGGTGATATCCATCTCTATCGCAACCACATACAACAAGCCCAGACCCAGCTGCAACGCGAACCTCGACGCCTCCCTACCCTGGAGCTCGATCCCGGGTGCACCGTCCTGTGGGAGTTCAAGCCCGAAGACATCGGGATCCAGGGTTACGCGCCCCATGATGCCCTGCCTGCCCCCATTGCGGTATGAACACCCCACACCTTGCCCTCATCGTGGCCATGGATGAGCAGGGCTGTATCGGGGCCAATGGCACACTGCCCTGGCATCTGCCAGCCGATCTTGGGCATTTCAAGTCCTGCACCATGGGCAAGCCCATGATCATGGGGCGCAAGACCTTCGAGAGCCTGGGGCGGGTGCTGCCTGGGCGACGTCATGTGGTCATGAGCCATGACCCCACACCGCAGGCCATGCCTCCCGAGGTGATCTGGGTGCAGGACAAGGAAGCGGCTCTCTGCGCCGCTGCCAAAAACCATGAGATCATGGTCATTGGCGGAGCAGCCATTTTTGCACTGTTCCTGCCACAGGCAAGCCGCCTCTACCTCACCCGCATCCACGCCACCTTTGCTGGTGATCGCTTCTTTCCACAACCAGATCCCATACAGGCCGGTTGGCATGAGGTGGCACGCCGTGAGCGCAAAGCCGATGCGCGCAACGCCTACGCCATGACCTTTGTCACCTATGAGCGCTGAGCAGCAGCGCATCCTGGCCATCCTGGAACGCTTTGCGGCCCACGATCCCAACCCGGCCACCGAGTTGCATTATGAAACGCCATATCAGCTCCTGGTGGCGGTGATGCTCTCGGCCCAGAGTACCGACAAGTCGGTCAACAATGTGACGGACAAACTCTTTGCCATGGCACCTCACCCTGTGGCCATGGTGGCCCTGGGTGAAGAAGGTCTTGCCAGGCAGTTCCAGTCCCTGGGACTCTATCGCAGCAAGGCTCGGCATGTCATTGCTGCCAGCCGGTTGTTGCTGGAGCGCCATGGCGGCGAGGTGCCGGCCAGCCGGGAGGCGCTCATGGCCCTGCCGGGGGTGGGCCGCAAGACGGCCAATATCATTTTGAACACCGTTTTCAATCAGCCCACCATCGGCGTGGACACCCATGTGCAGCGCGTGGCCAGACGCCTGGGCCTGGCCAAAGGCACGACGCCGCTGGCCATCGAAAAAGAGCTCGAGGCCATTGTTCCCGAACCCTACCGCCACCACCTGCACCACTGGCTGGTCCTGCATGGCCGCTATGTGTGCCTGGCTCGGCGGCCTCGCTGCACAGCATGCCTCGTCTGCGACCTCTGCCGTTTTGCGGGCAATCACCATGAAGCGGATGCGCATCAGGAAACGCCACGGACTGCTTCATAAAACCTCCGCACGGCTTGTTCTTGCCACGGCATGAGTGCGGGTCAGGCCCCGATGCCGACCAACTACCCAGAGCGCCCTTCGGGACCATGCCGCAAAACGGCATGATCCCGTTGACTTTTTTAACTCACAAAATCTGTGGATAACTTGGGGGATAGTTTGGTGAAAAGTCTTGTAAGAGCCCGGCAGATCAAGGCTGAACCCCGGCTGGTTCATGATGAACCAGAAAATAATTTCTTTATTTATCAAGTAGTTACGTTATCTAGCTGCTAACGTAACAGATGAGGTGCATGCCCCGGTATCAAGACCACGTCACGCTGACAAGCTGTGCATAATTGACGCTCTATATCTGCAGCAGCGCCCTCACAGAACTCAGGCACCCAAAGCATCAGGCACCCAAAGCAAAGGTGGCCATCACAGGGGCATGATCCGAGGGTCGTTCCCAGGAGCGTGGTGTTTTGTCGATGGCTCCAGCAACACAACAGGATTTGGCAACCTCATTGGCCAGGACCAGGTCGATCCGCAGGCCCATGTTGCGGCGAAAAGCCCCCTGCCGGTAATCCCACCAACTGAACTGGCGCTCATCTGGATGGTGCAGGCGAAACATGTCCTCAAAGCCAAGGGCCGTAATACCCTGCAGCGCCTGGCGCTCCTTGGTGCTGCACAGCAGGTGTTCATGCCAGGCTTGTGGATCATGGACATCCAGATCGGTGGGTGCCACGTTGAAATCACCCATCACCACCGTGGGCGTGGCGGGATCGAGATGCCGCAGATAATGATGCAGTTTCTCGTACCAAGCCAGCTTGTATTCGTACTGCGGGCTATCGACAGCCTGGCCATTGGGCGCATAGATGTTGACAACGCGCATCCCGCAGGTAAATGCCGAGATGAAACGCGGCGCCTGCTCATCGCCGGGCAAAGCGCAACAGAGATCCTCCAGATGTTCCCGGCTCAGCAAAGCCACGCCGCTATAAGCACCAGTACCCACATGATGCACCCGATATCCAGCCTCCTCGATGTGCTGTCGAGGAAAATGCCCATCGTTCACCTTGGTCTCCTGGAGACCCACCACATCAGGATGGCTGGATTCGAGATAGGCCAGCAGATGCTCCAGGCGTACCCGGATGGAGTTCACATTCCAGCTTACTAGCATGATGGGCGTCATGATGCCCCTAGCGGGCTTCGAAGCGCTTGGCGATCTCCGCAAAGTACGTCTTGTTCAGCTGGTCGAACTGTCCAGCCGGCGCTTTCATGATGACGATGCCCAAGGCCGTGGCACCGTTTTGGGCATGAAGCAGAGCGCTGCGCCCGTCCTTGCTGGTGCCAAGACGATTCTTGGCCAAAGCCTGGCTCATCTGGTAAGCCGGCAGTGCCGGAAGGGGAATCGCCATAGCGGTCACCTCGGCCCCATGGGGACCATCCAGGCGCACCACAGGGCCGATGGGGTGCGCGGTTTCCAGGATATGTTTCGCTCCGGGCAGCTTGATCAGCGGTAAATCGGCACGGAACAGTTTTTCTTCATCGGCTGGCGGTTGCTCCCATTCCGTCAGCCGCCAGTTGGCCGGGTAGGATAATCTGAACTTGGCCTGCTCTGTGGCATAGACCGTCCATGCAGCACCCCATGCCATGCCGACCATCATCAGGAGACCAAGAAACAAAACGGTTCTGCCGGTGCTGCCGGTCCTGCCGCGAAGGCGCCACACAGTCATAGCTGCTCCACAATTCCTCAATGCAAATCAATGAAGATGATACATGCAAAAAACAAGATCCGGTCAGGCACGCCTCTCTTCGTCAACCATGATCTCACCCATCTCACCAAGCATGGATGGCGCTAGCCATTTTTCTTGTTCTTGTTCCGATAATGGCCAAAACGATATTCGAAGGGCAGCTGTTGGATCTTCCGCCCGCCCCGCTGGTACCAGGTTCCCAACAGCAAGCGTTTGGCCACCGACCAGCGCCCCTCCAGTTCCAGCCGCCGCGTATCCACGATGCACCGCGCCACCTTGATGACCCCAAAAGGCCTACCTGCTGCAGCACGGCGCAGGTAATCCACGTCCTCGCCAAAATGCATGTGCTCATCATAGCCGCCACTTTGCTCATGGGCCTCACGGCGCACCAGATAGCCGGCCATGCCCGGTGCGGTGGGATGAAAAAGGGACAGCAGTGCAATCACGAAATTGGCCACACGACACAGCAGCCGATCCGCCCACTGCCTGCTCTCCACGGACAACAGAAATGCGGCCACATCCAGCTTGCGAGCCTGCATCTGCTCCAGAGCCAATTGCAGGAAATCGGGGCGCAATCTGGTGTCGGCATCCAGAAACAGCAAATAACGCCCTCCGGCATGGCAAGCCGCCGCATTGCGTGCCCGGGACACGCCAGGCTCGTCCAACTGGACCAGGCGAATGCGCGCGTCGCCCTCGGCAAAACGGCGCACCTCCGCTGCCGTATCATCGGTGGAACCATTGTCGCACACCACCACCTCGAAATCGCGCAAAGTATTCGCCTGCAGGTCGCCCAACAACCGGCCCACGATACCTTCCTCGTTGAGGCAGGGGATCAATACGCTGACAAGAACAAGAGGATAGTTACCTGGGCCACACGGTTGATCCTGCTCAACGCTCTGTTCCTTCCGTAAATCAGTCCGTAAATCAGTAGTTGTCATAAAAGCCCCTTGAGCTCATGCTCTGCCACGACAAAACCCGCGGATGTTTGGTCAGGCGCCATGCACAGCCTGTGCCAGGATATGCCTGAATCGTTCCGGGTCGCAATCCCGCACCACTGCCCGCAGGGCGGCCGTGCGCACCCGCTCCCACAGTACCTTGTCCTGGTACAGACGAACGCATTGCTCGGCAAAATCCTCTGGTTCATCTGGATTGGCACTCAACAGTTCCTCGCCATCGCGCCAGCCCAGGCTGTCAGCTAGCATATTGGATGCCACCACAGGCAAACCCAGCGCGGCGGCCTGATGGACCTTGTGGGGGATACCGGCTGCAAAGCGGGTTGGTGCCACAAAAATCCGGGATGCGGCGGCATAGGGACGAATATCGGCAACACATCCTGCAAAATCCACAGGCTCGCCAGCCATCTCCATGGCAAGCCCAGGACCTGCCTCACCCACCAGGGTAAGCCTGCAGGAGTCGCCCAGCATGCGCTGCATGATGGGTAGGATTGCTTTCACAAAATGCCTGACGGCATCCCAATTGGGCGATCCGGGATCATCGAGACGACCCACGAACAGCAGCCCGGAACGCTCCTCCCATGGCTCGGCCGTGGGCTCCGCAAGCAGGGCATGGCCCAGCACCAGCACGTTGTGGATTTCCCCGGAACCCAGCAACGCGGCCTCTTCGGTGCACACCGCCGTGATGCAATGGGCCCCCTGGGTCAGCGCCACCTCCGCGGCGATACGCCCTTGGGCTTCCTCGGCAGCCACTGTCTTGCCCTGCAGCCTTTCCCAGGCGATCTCGCGCCTGGCAAACAGCGCTTCGGCATCATAGATGAGGCGGGCCTCGCCCAGGGCGTGGGGCACCATTGCCAGTGCTTCTTGCAAACAACGCATGTTATGAGGCCGGCTGACCATGACGGCATCATAATAACCGGACCTTGATGTCAAAAAATCGGCCAGGACCCCATGGCTGTGGTCCCGCATGACCTCCAGCTCCCGGGGCAGGTCCACATAGACATCAGCCCATGTCTGCTGCCGGTGCTCGTCCATGGGATAGAAGGTGACAAAACAACCAAGCTCGATCAGCCCATGAACGATGGTATTGGCCCGGGGCAAGCCAGCGCCACGATCCAGATGCGGAATGGCGTCATCAATGAAAAGAACACGCCGGCGCTGCTCTGGATGGTGACGCGCCCACAGGACATGGGTTCCTGGTGCTGGATGATGCTGCAGGCGTTCCCGGTGGCGTTCAACGAACAAGAGCCGGTTCTTTTGCATCAGGACAGCGGCCTGCGCGGCATTGCCGCTGCCGTATTCCTTGTGGAAGAGCACCACACGGGGTTCATAGAGCACCCGGTATCCGGCTGCGGCAAGTCGCAGACAATAATCGCTCTCCTCGTAGTAGGCAGGGGCAAAGGCCTCATCGAAGCCTCCAAGGGAATCGAACAGAGCTCGTGGTGTCAGTAGAAAACAACCCGAGACATAATCCACGGCACGCCTGAACTGGTACTGTGGTTTTTCGGGATCATCGCCGCGCCCATAACCCGCACAACCGCCATCGGCAAACACGATGTTACCCGCTTCCTGCAACAGGCCATCGAACTTGATGATGCGCCCCCCCACAGCCCCCACCCGGTCTTCCTGGCGCATCGTTTCCAGTGCAGCAGCCAGAGCGCCTGGGGCCAGGAGCGCATCATTGTTCATGAAAAGCAGGTAGTGGCCCCGGGCCATGCGAGACCCCTGGTTGGCGGCGCGCAGAAAATGTCTGTTTTCTGTATTGCGCAGCACCTGCGCTCCTGTGATGCGCCGCAATAAAAGCCCCGTATCGTCGGTGGACGCGTTGTCCACCAGGATCAACTCATAGGGCAGATGGACTGTCTCGAGGATCGAGCTCAGGCAAGCCCAGGTCAGGGCGACCTGATTGAAAAGCACCAGGATAATGGCAACCTCTACCTCATCATACTGAGGTACATGCAGACAGTGGCCGCTCTCGAGCCAAGCCCTAAAGGCAGCATCTTCCATGGCGGACATGGTGCCTGACGCTGCCAGCCTCGCCGCTGCAACCTGGTGGGCATCCTGGCCCTGGCCCTCTTGGCCAGCCACCCCTTTTTCATCGGTCAATGGCAGTGGTGGGATTTCATCGGTCAATGGCAGTAGTGGAAGCTCTGGTAATTGTGGCGCAGGCACTGTCTTTGCTGCACGACCCATGGTCCTCACCAGCCGCAGCAACCGCCTCAGGCCAGCGGCAAAGTGGCGCAAGGGGCTTGTCAGGCGCCAACTGGTGCTGCGCTCATAGGCTATGCAGGCCTGCTCGAACAGGGCGCGCTGTTGCTCGATGTCCATCAGGCGCAATTGCAGCAGTTGGATATGCTGGGCATGGTGATGCTCGATGTCCATCAGGCGCAATTGCAGCTGTTGCTCGGTGTTCATCAGGCGCAATTGCAGCAGTTGGATATGCTGGGCATGGCCATGAATCATATTGTCCTGATCCTGCACAAGCCGCTGCTGCGCCTGATAAGCAAGGCGCCAGCCATCCGCTGCGATGCGCTGCTCACGCAATCCAGACTCGATGGAGCGCACATGTCCCTCCAGCGCCCTGTAGGCTGGGACCAGCTGTTCATGGGCCGGTTTGGTGCGCGCCATATGAAGCAGCTTGATGAGGTCATCCTCGCTCCAGCGCGCCTGCCATCTGCGCAACAAGGCCCCCTCGCCGCGCCGCACCAGAGCAGGGTCGGCCCGCATGGCAAAGCCGCTGCCGCCGCCGATACGGTAGAAGGCCCTGCTGCCGGGCACATGGGTGAATACTGCCCCTGCTGCCCTGAGTTGCAACCACAGATCCCAATCCTCATAGACGTCCAACGTCTCATCAAGAGCCACATGATGCTGCACTGCAAAGACACGATCGAACAACGCGGCATGCATGGGAATGAAATTACCCGTCAACAGCTGTTCATCGCTGAAAGGCTGGTCGTAGTCGTGCAGGTGGATCAGGTTTTCCCCCTGGACTTGCACGCAGGCCACGCCGCCATAGGCCACCTGGGTGCCTGGATTGTCGGCAAAAGCCCGTACCAGGGTGGCCACATGATCGGGCGCCAACCAATCATCATCATCCAGAAAGCCAACATAGGCACCGCGTGCCTGCTGCAGCCCCAGATTGCCGGATTTGGTCCTGGAGGTATGCTGCGGGACCGGCACCACAACCAATGTCCGCCCCCCCACCTCCAGAGGCAACGCTCCTTGCAAGCCGCTGTGCACCACGATGATCTCCAGCGCCTCGTGGGTCTGGGCAGCCAGGGAAGCCAGCGCCTTGGCCAGGGTGGGCCGGCCGATGCTGCGGACCACCATAGACACCAGCGGCCCTGGCGCTGGGGATCGTTCCCCGGGCCGCAACCATGGTGTGTCCCAGGGTAAACCACCCCACTCCTCGAGCTGTTGCGGCTCCACCACGAAAAAAGCCTCGGCAGCGGTTACGGCGGCCCCCAGCGTATAACTGCGAAAGGCATCGCGCCCCTGGACCTGGCTCAGGTAGTCCTGCTGGGCAAGCTGTGAGGAAAAACAACGGATCGCCTGCTCCTTGAGCGCCCGCACAGGAGTGATGTCGATCAATCGGTTTGGCCACAATGGGGCTCCCACCTCATACATGGCAAGGCGAACCCCATGGCGCCGTGCCGCCTCAATGGCAGCCAGTGCCAGAGCCCGGTGGTCGGGATGCACCTCGGCAGGCGAAGGCGCCACACACAACCGGCTGCCCTGGGTTTCCAGGGCCCCGACGATACGGCCGACGAGGTCCTCCCCATAGCACAAGCGGCGATCCTGCAGATCCCAGAACACAGGCTCCGGCAAGCCAAGCACCCTCGCCGCCGCCCGGCTCTCCTCCCGACGGCGAGCCGCATAGTCCGCTCCGCCACCATGGCCGCCGTCGGTGGCGATGACCACACAGATGGCCGTGCCGAGCTGGGCGCTGCGCGCCAGGGTGCCCCCGCAGCCGAATACCTCGTCGTCGGGATGGGGTGCCAGCACCAGCATGGGTCCCGGCCCCAGGTGGCTGGCGGCCTGGTAGGGCAGCAGCCTGGCCTCTGCACCGGACGCACCGCTCTCTGGGCTGTCTATGTGCTGATTTTCATCGGACATCATGACGCTGACCTGGGGAGCGGCTACCCCTCATGGATGGGCAGTGGACCGCAACAGAGACCTTCCCGGGAACCCTGCGGCACAATAGCACTCCATGATGCACCTTGCTACAATGGTGGCTTCTCTGGGGAAGCCAGCGGGACAGGAGAGAATACATTGATCATACCGTGGCGTCGAGCCTTCTTGGCTGTGAGTATGGGCTGCTGCCTGGGCAATGCCCAGGCTGGCTTGTTTGGGAGTGATAGCCCTTCCCAGCCACCCCCACCCCCTGCGCACAATGCCCCATTGCCCATGCCCAGCCTGGCACCCATGCTGGAAAAGGCGCTGCCTGGCGTGGTGAACATTTCCACCCGGGGCAAGGTCAAGGTGCGCAATCCTCTGATGGATAGCCCTTTTTATGATGATCCATTTTTCAGGCGTTTCTTTGGTCAACCGGACATGCCTCAATATCGTGAGACCCAATCCCTGGGTTCCGGCGTGATTGTCGACGCCAAAAAAGGCTACATCATCACCAATACCCATGTGGTGGCTGGGGCCGATTCCATCACGGTGACCCTGAATGACGAGCGCACCATGGAAGCCAAGGTGGTGGGGCGTGACGAGGAAACCGACGTGGCGGTGATCAAGGTCGAGCCAGAGCGCTTAGTCGCCCTGCCCCTTGCCGACTCCGATCGCCTGCGGGCTGGTGATTTCGTGGTGGCCGTTGGCAATCCTTTCGGCCTCAAGCACACCGTGACCATGGGCATCGTCAGCGCTCTGGGGCGTGCCTTGCCCACGGAAAACGATGCCTATCAGGATTATATCCAGACCGATGCCTCCATCAATCCCGGCAACTCCGGTGGCGCCCTGCTGGATCTCCAGGGCCGGGTGGTGGGCATCAACGCAGCCATTCTGTCGCAGAGCGGGGGCAACATCGGCATCGGCTTTGCCATTCCCATCAATCTCGCCAACGCCATCATGCACCAACTCATTGAGCATGGTGAGGTGCGCCGCGGCCAGTTGGGTGTCATGGTGCAGGATCTCACGCCCGATCTGGCACGCTACCTGAAGCTGGATGTCCAGCATGGCGCCATCGTCGCCCAGGTCGCGCCCGGGTCGGCTGCCGAGCAGGCAGGCCTGCGTTCGGAAGACGTGATCGTGGAGATCAACGACAAGCCGGTGCACAGTGCCCGGGAGCTGCGCAACGACATTGGTCTCATGACCATAGGCGATACCGTCAAACTCAAGGTGTTGCGCGACGGTAAACCAAAAACCATCACGGCCAAGATTGGCAAGAAACAGCAACAGGAAGCAAGCGGTGAGGTGCATCCTGCCTTGGCCGGAGCCACGCTGACCCCCGGCAGCACCAAGGATGGCGAACCCGGGTTGCTGGTCCAGAGCCTGGATCCACAAAGTCCAGCCGCCTTCGGCGGATTGCAGGAAAAAGATGTCATCGTCGAGGTGAATCGCCAGCCCGTCAAGACGCTCGACGACCTGGCCACGGCAGTCAAGGCTGGTGATGGGGCCCTCTTGCTGAAGATTCGCCGTGGCTCGGCAACCCTGCTGTTGTTTTTCCATTAGCCATGCGTCGGGCTGCATCCTTGCTGTTGTTGTGCCTGGGCTCCTGCCTGAGCCTCCTGGCTGAGGCAGGAAGCGACGCAAGCAGCACGGCACAGCGCCGGTTGTTTCTCAGCGCCTGGACAGCCGTCCAGAAAGGACAGTTGCCCCCAGTGGCTACACAACAACAATTGCAGCATTATGTGCTATATCCCTATATCCAGGCCCGCATCCTGGCGCTGCGGCTGCAAGCTGGTCTGACTCCAGAGCTGGATCGGGAGATCGAGCGCTTCGTTGCCCATGAGGGCTTCACGCCAGCCTCGAGCATGCTCTATCGGCGCTGGCTGATCCATTTGGCAAAAGAGCAGCAATGGCGTCGTTTTCTGGCGCATTATGCCATCGTGCAAAATGACGACCCCATCAATAATTCATTGCACTGCTTTCGCGCCCAGCTGGCCATACAGGAAAATCAGGACCGGCTGGCCGGCGCATTGGGGCTTGCGGCCTGGCGCAGCGGTCGTCCCCAGGACGCCGCCTGCGACTTTGTGTTTTCCTGGCTGGATACACACGGCATACTCACCGCACAGCTTTTCATGGAACGACTGGACAACGCCTTGCGGCTCCACAACGATGTTCTGGCCAAACAGATGACCGCCCGGCTGCCACCAGCCAAGCGTCAGGCTGTCATGCTCCGCATGGCCGTGCAACGCCAACCCCTCACCCGGCTGCCCTCTTTGCTGGGCAGTCTCCAGGATCCCGATGCGCTGCTGATCGGCTTGGTGCGGCTGGCTGCCAGCGACCCCGCCACCGCCCAGAATCTGCTGTCCCAAAACCAGATCAAGCGATGGCTTTCCGCCCAGCAACAAGCAGTCGTCCAGCGCGCCCTGGGCAGCGCCTGGGCCCAACGACATGACCCAGCAGGCCAGCTTTTGTTGGCCGATCTGCCAGCCAACCTGCTGGATGAAACGGCGCTCACCTGGGGATTTCGGGACGCGCTGTGGCATGGCGATTGGCAACTGGCCGCAAAGTGGCTTGGCGCCCTTGACCCAAAACAACAACGCGACCGGGCGTGGCGCTATTGGATAATCCGCACCAGCGAGAACGGGCATGCCAGCAAAAACAAGGATAATGTACCAGAGGCGATGGCCGTCTATCAGAATCTGGCCGCAGCCCCGGATTACTATGGCATCCTGGCATGGGATCGCTTGTCCGGCACAAGCAAGTCCGCACCATGGATCTCTGCCCCCGCCATCAGTCCGGATCCTGCTGCCCTGAGGGGGCTGAGCGACATGCCCCAGGTTCAGCGTGCCAGGGAATGGCTGCTCTTGCATGACCTACCAGCAGCCAGGCGTGTCTGGCAGGACTTACTGGGGAGACTTTCGCCAGCCCTGCGTGAACAGGCGGCCTTGCTGGCGTTGAGCTGGCGCTGGGACAGCGAGGCTGTGGCCGCCATGCGTGGTCTGGACATACGCACTGGTTTCGATGCGCGCTACCCCATGCCCTATCGGGAGCTGGTTGTTGCCCGGGCAGATCAATTCTCCATCCCCAAAGGCTGGATCTATGCCATTATGCGCAGTGAAAGCCTCTTTCGACCCGACGTGGCCTCCTATGCGGGTGCTCTGGGGCTCATGCAGCTGATGCCCCCCACAGCTGGTGACATGGCGCGCAAACTGAAGCTGGGGCCCTTGAGCCAGCAAGCCATCCTGGAAACCGAGCGCAACGTGTTGCTGGGCAGTGCCTATCTGGGGGAGCTGGCCAACCGCTTCGCCAGCAACGTGGCGCTGGCCACCGCGGCCTATCACGCCGGCCCCAACAGGGTGAGCCGCTGGCTGCCGCCTCGAGCCATGAGCCTGGATGTCTGGGTGGACAATGTGCCCATCGATGCCACCAGAAGCTATGTGCAGAATGTGATTCGAGATTATGCGATCTATTCAGGCCGTTTGGGCATGTCCGTGGCCTTGCAACAATTTGATCTGCCTGGGCCTGCTGTGGTGGTGGCCGATGAAACAGCGTTGTCGGCGACCTCCTCCTCAAATTAGCCAACCGGCGGCCCAGATGATGGTCATTGGCATGCTATCATCGGTCATCCTATTGCTATTGCAACCCGCTCGAGGAAACAGGCATGGATAAACCCATACTCGTCCTGGGGGGCAGCGGCTTCATCGGACGCCATCTGCTGGCCCAATTGGAAACCGTGGGCCGCCATATCCGGGTGGTCAGCAGGAGCTATGATCAGGCCAGGGGGTTGCTGGTACTTCCCCATCTGCAGGTTTTTCTTGGCTCAGTACATGACCAGGATATACTGCGCCAGGCCATGGCTGGCGCTTATACCATCGTCAACCTGGTGGGCATTCTCCATGAAAACAGGCGCGGCGGCTTCGATGACATCCATGTTGGACTGCCGCGACGCCTGGTGCGGCTTGCCATGGAGAGCAACTGTCGCCGCCTGATCCACATCAGTGCCGCAGGCGTTGCCCAGGATGCCCCCAGCGCCTACCTGCGCTCCAAGGCATCTGGTGAGCGGGCCTACGAGGCAGCCCTGGAACAAAACCCGGACTGTGGGCTCGAGGTGCATCTGGTGCGCCCCACAGTGGTGGTGGGGCCGGATGATCACCTGATGCAACGCTTGCTCACCATGGCCCGCCTCAGCCCCTTGGTTTTGCCACTCCCATCAGCCAAGGCCCAGTTGGCGCCTGTGTATGTGCATGACCTGGTGACGGCCCTGACGCGGATCATCACCAATACCCATCACCATCCCGGTCTCTCCAGATGGTGTTTCTGCGGTCCCCAGGTCCTGACTTTCCAGGACATGGTGACCACCCTGTTGAGACTATGCGCCATCAGGCGCCTGGTGGTTCCCATGCCGGATGGCTTGGCCAGGCTTGCCGCTTCCATCCTGGAACGTCTGCCTGGTGCGCTGCTTTCCCGGGACAACCTGGCCTCGCTCACCATACCCAGTGTCTGCGACAACAATGACCTGTCTCGCTGGGGTGTGGCGGAGCCATTGGCCTTCGAGGCGGTGGTGAGGCGTCATTTTGCCGGTCACCACGGCCAGAGGCGCTATGCCGGCCTGCGCTCGGTGAGCGACTGATCCGCCCGCCAGGTTGTCATCTCCCTGATCCTCTTTTTCTGGCATGAAGGTCTATCTGGTGGGGGGAGGCGTGCGGGATGCCCTGCTGGGCTTACCTGTCGGTGAGCGTGATTATGTGGTGGTTGGGGGAACGCCCCAGGAAATGATGGCACTGGGCTTTCGTCCCGTGGGTCGGGACTTTCCTGTTTTCTTGCACCCCGAAACCCATGAGGAATACGCCCTGGCCCGCACCGAACGCAAAGTGGCTCCTGGCTATCATGGCTTCACGTTCCATGCAAACCCCCACGTCACCCTGGAAGAGGATCTGGCGCGCCGTGACCTGACCGTCAACGCCATGGCCCGGGACGAGGCTGACGGCCGGCTCTTCGATCCATTTGGCGGACAACGCGACCTGCAAGACAGGGTGCTGCGCCACATCAACGAGCACTTTGCCGAAGATCCCATCCGCCTGTTGCGCCTGGCGCGTTTTGCAGCGCGATTCAAGCCGCTGGGCTTCACGATCCACCCCGATACCATCGCTCTGAGCAAGCGCATGGTGCACAACGGCGAACTCGATGCCCTGCAGCCCGAGCGCATCTACACAGAAACCATCAAGGCGCTGGCCGAGAGCTGCCCTGTTGAATATTATGCTGTCCTGCAAGGGACCGGCGCCCTGGGGGTGGTCTACCCTGAGGTGGCCTGCGCCATGCAGCAGCGCCCGGTGCTGGAGGTATTGGCTGAGGCAGCGCGCCGCACCGTGGATGCCCGACTGCGCTTCATTGCCCTGGCCCAGGCCTGCGGCAGTCCCAGCGAAGCGCCACGGCCCTGCACACGCTGCACGTGCCTTTGCGAGCGCCTGCGCGCCCCCAAACTGGTGACAAGGCTGGCACGTCATTCCTGTGAGATCCGTGAGGCGCTGTGCCACTGGCAGAGCCTGGATGCCGCGAGCCGTTTTGCTCATTTGGAACGCCTGGACATCTGGCGCAACCAGGAACAGATCAGATCCCTGGCCCCTGTATTGCTGGCTGAGCTGCATGTATGCGGTGCACCAGCCAACCAATGGGATGCCTTGCTGCGGGATATCGACCAGGTGCTGAGCGTTCAGGCACAACCCCTGTTGCTCCAGGGTCTGCGGGGTGAGGCGCTGGGCCAGGCGTTACGCCAGGCCAGGCTTGCTGCCTTGACCGCGCATGACGATCAGCCCGCCACCCCGTGACCACAACAGCCAACGAATCTTCGGCGCATACTGACGACAACCAAGAGCAACAGGTCTGGCAAGTGCTTCTTCCTGGCCAGCCGGGCCAGCCCCTGGACTATCTGGCACCCCGGGACAGCCATCTCGTCTTGGGAATGCGCGTCTTGGTGCCGATAGGATCCAGCCGACGGGTCGGCGTGTTGTGGTCGTGCCATGCAGCCAGCATGGCACGACTGCGCCTCAAGACCATCATTGCGGTGCTGGACACCGAACCCGTGCTGCCGGCTGACCTGCTGCACCTGTTGGCCTGGTCGAGCGATCATTATCACACCCCCCCCGGCCAGGCACTGGCCGCCGCCTTGCCCGCTGCCATCCGCAGATTGCCGACATCCAGGCGCCAGGACAACCCAATAGGCGCAGCATCTGCTGTGGCGGCTTCACCGTCTTGTGCCTGGCCGCTCACCGCGGACCAGCAGCAGGCCTTGGCGGCCATCACCAGCGCCATGGGCCAGCGCGCCGTACTGTTGCTCCATGGGGTGACCGGCAGCGGCAAGACCGAGGTCTTTCTGCACGCCATCGCCCACGCCGCCGCAAGCCAGGGCTTGCAGACACTGCTCATGACCCCAGAAATCGGCCTGACACCCCAATTGTCAGCCAGTTGCAGCGCCCGGCTCCCTGGTCTTGCCGTGGCCACCGTTCATTCAGGGATGACAGAACGGGAACGACTCGCCGCACGTCGGGCGGCTGCCACCGGTGAGGCCTGCGTGGTGGTGGGCACGCGCTCGGCGGTCTTCCTGCCCTTTGCGAGACTTGGGCTCATCATCTGCGATGAGGAGCATGATACCTCGTACAAGCAGTCCGAGAGCTGGCGCTACAATGGGCGCGACCTGGCTATCGTACGCAGTCGCTTGCTGCACATCCCGGTGGTGCTGGCCTCGGCCACGCCCTCTCTGGAAAGCATGCGCTGGGCCTTGGCGGGTCACTACCAGCATCTGATCATGCAGCAGCGCCCCGTGAACAGGCAAGGTGCCACCATTCACTGCATCGACTGCAGGCACCAGAAGCTGGAAGCCGGCATGAGCCCGGCCCTGCTTGAGGCCATAGCCCAACAGCTGCAACGGGGGGGCCAGGTTTTGCTCTTTCAGAATCGCCGCGGCTATGCGCCCATGGTGCGTTGCACAGACTGTGGCGCCATCCTGGGCTGCCACCAGTGCGATGCCCGACTGATTCTCCATACGCAGCCAGGCCAACCCTTCTTGCTGTGTCACCACTGTGGACTGCAGCGCCTGCTGCCAGCGCTGTGCCCCACATGCGGCACGCCTGCCCTGCAACCCATGGGCACGGGCACCCAACGTCTCGAGGCGGCACTGCAGGAACGCTTTGCCGGGGCACGCATTGCCCGCATTGACCGTGACAGCATGCGCCGCAAGGGGCATCTGGGACAGACCCTGCAAGCGGTGCGCACCGGGGAGGTGCAAATTGTGGTGGGCACCCAGATGATCGCCAAAGGCCATGATTTTCCAGGCGTCACCCTGGCTGCAGTCATGGACGCCGACGAAGGGCTCCTGAGCCCCGATTTTCGTGCCGCAGACCGCATGGCGCAACTCATCACCCAGGTGGCCGGCCGGGCTGGCCGCGGGGAGCGTCCTGGGCTGGTCATCATTCAGACCCATCAGCCTCGACATGTTGTCCTGCGCACACTACTGGATCAGGGCTATGATGGGTATGTGCGCATGACGCTCCTGCAGCGCAAGACCACCCATTGGCCACCATACTGGCGCCTGGCGCTGCTGCATGCCGAAGCACGCCATGAGGATACACCCCTGCAGACCCTGCAGCAGCTGGCGGAACAGGGTAGAAATCTTTTGGCGGGGCAAAGCGGTGTGCAGGTGCTGGGCCCCATGCCGGCTACCATGGTCAAGCGCCGCGGCCTGTATCGGGCACAATTACTGGTGCGCGCCAGCAATGCCCGCCTGCTGCACGCCTTCCTTCACAGGTTCCTCCCCCAGAAAATGACACAGAAGGGTGTGCGGTTGATCCTTGATGTGGACCCCATGGACCTGCTCTAAGCTATGGAAATTTTTATCCTCGTCTTCCTCATCCTGCTCAATGGCCTCTTTGCCATGTCCGAGATCTCTCTGGTCATGGCCCGCAAGGTCCGACTGAAAAAGCTGGCCTCCCAGGGGGATCATGCCGCGGCCGTAGCACTCAAGCTTGGTGAAGACCCCACCAGCTTTCTCTCCACGATCCAGATCGGTATTACGGCCATTGGGCTCATGAATGGCATCGTGGGAGAAGCCGCCCTGGCTGCCCCGCTGTCGCTCTGGTTGCAGTCGCTGGCTGTACCGCTGGAAACGGCGGATTTTAGTGCCACCGCCATGGTCGTGGTCGTGGTGACGTATGTGTCCATCGTCATTGGCGAGCTGGTCCCCAAGCGCATCGGACAGATCACCCCTGAACCCATCGCGCGGCTGGTGGCCCGACCCATGCAGATCATGGCTCTGCTGATGCACCCCTTTGTCATACTGCTCTCGGCATCGACCCACACCCTGCTGCGCATCATGGGCGTCAGGCCAAACACGCTCATCAACGTGACCGAAGAAGAAATCTACGCCATGCTTGAGGAAGGTTCCCGGTCTGGAGTCATCGAACAGCATGAGCACAGGATGGCCCGCAACATCTTCCGCCTGGCTGATCGCCCGGCGGGCTCGCTGATGACCCCCCGTGCCGACGTGGTGTTCATCGACATCAGTCTGCCTTTGGCAGACAACCTGCAACGTCTCATCGCATCGGAACATTCCAGGTTTCCGGTATGCGAAGGTGGGCTCAACAAACTGCTGGGCGTGATCCAGGCCAAGCAGGTACTGGCCTGCATCGTCAGGGATCAACCCCTCGATTTCACGGACATGGCTCTACCATGCCTCTATGTCCAGGAGAGCATGACTGGCATGGAGTTGTTGGAGCAATTCCGCGCAAGCCCCATCCAGATGGCCTTTGTCATCGATGAATACGGCGAGGTGGAAGGTGTGGTGACGCTGCAGGATGTGATGGAAGCGGTTACGGGCGCTTTCGTGTCAGACGCAGCAGAGGCCTGGGCCGTGCAGCGCGACGATGGCTCCTGGCTGCTGGATGGCTTCATCCCCGTTGCCGATCTGCAAGATCTGCTCGATCTCAAAGCCATCCCGGAAGACAAGGGTGGCTATCATACCCTGAGCGGCATGATGATGCTGTTGCTGGGCAAGATCCCTGCCACTGGGGAGCATGCCGATTGGGAAGGTTGGCGGTTCGAGGTGGTCGACATGGACGGTAAACGCATCGACAAGGTGTTGGCCTATCGCCCCTGAGTGCCAATCGCCACGGCTTGGACGCGAATACCGGGCACAAGCCCCCTCACCGCGAAACTTACGTCTGACGCAGGGCGTCAAAAGCTGCGAGCAGACCATCGATCTGCTCATCCCCGTGGGCAGCGCTCAAGGAAAGCCGCAACAGGGACAAGCCCCTTGGTGAAGCAGGCGGGATCATCATGTTGACATAATAGCCCCGCTCCAGCAGGGCATGCCACAGGTGCAAGGTACGCTGGGCATCCTCCAGGACAACCGCCACCACAGGACCAGGTTCGGCCCCCAATCGCCAGTCCATGTCCCGGAGTCCCGCATGCAGCCTGCGGGCATGGCCACCCAGCCGTTCACGGAGCGCAGCCCCCCGATCCGATGTAATGATGGCCAGCGCCTGCTGGGTGGCAGCCACCGTGGCCGGGCTGGGCGACGCCGTGAAGATATAAGGGCGGCTCGCCAGGCGCAAGGCAGCCCACTGGGGGTGTGGCCCAGTGGCAAAGCCGCCCACCCCAGCAAGGCTCTTGCTGAAGGTGCCCACCACCATGTCCACGCGATCCAGCACGCCGTCGGCCTCGGCCTTGCCGCAGCCACGCGCCCCCAGCACGCCAAAGGAATGAGCCTCGTCCACCACCAGCAAAGCGCCGTGGCGCTCCTTGACCGCCACGATCTCGGCGATGGGAGCGGTATCCCCCATCATGCTGTACAGGCCCTCGATGACCACAGGTGCCCCATAGGCCCGCGCGCCCAGTCGGCGCAGCCGTCTGTCCAGATCGTCTGGATCATTATGGCGAAAGGGCACGATATCAGCGCCGCTGAGGCGCGCGCCATCATAGATGCTGGCATGGGATTCGGCATCCAGCACCACCACATCGCTTGCCAGCGTGGCAATCACGCCCAGATTAGCCAGGTAGCCCGCGGAAAACATGGTGCAGTAGGGAAACCCGAAACAGGCCGCCAGTTGCTCTTCTAAGGCGCGGTGGCTTGCGAAGCTGCCATTGGCCATCCTCGAACCCGTGGTGCCTGTACCCTCTTGCCGCACCGCCAGGCAGGCAGCTTCCTGGCAGGTGGCATCAAAGCTCAACCCCAGATAATTGTTGCTGCCGAACAGGATCACTGGCCGACCCTGCCACAGGGCTTCCGTAGCCGAAAGCGGTCGATCGAACTGCACGGAGAAAGGATCCACCTGCCCGGCTGCGGCCAGCTGCGCACGCTTAGCCTCCAGTTCTTCCAGGCGTCGAAAGATGGCAGGTGGTCTGGCCTGCATCACGTACCCCGATCCCGGGCAGCCAGGATCCTGGTCAACAGGTCACACAGATCTCCCACTGTTGCCACATCGCCCACGGCATTCATGGGAATGGTTATGTCGAAATGATCCTCGAGCGCCATCAAAAGCTCCATCAATTGCACCGAATCCAGCGCAATATCCTCTCCAAACCGGCTGGTTTCGGTCACAGGCTGTGCACTCCATGGCGCCAGGGCCTGTAGGATCACCTGGGCCACCTGCTTTTCTTGGGCCATTATGGCATTCCCTGGGTGCCCTGCTGGCCCCACATGGCCCCCATGGCCCGAGCCAATGGCCATGCGGGCTGCCAGGAGCACGCCGCTAGGATGGCCGCATTGTCACAGACCCAGTCGGCGTGGAGCAGCTCGCGGGCCTTGCCGGTGGTGAACAGGGGATCGGCACGCCGCAGCCGTCCCAGCGCCGTATTGCAGGCCGCCAGCACACGCACCAGGTTGTCTGGCAGCCTGAAACAGCGCACGCGACGCCCCAGTACGCTTTGGGCTGCCTGAGCCACATCCGCCCAGCCATAGCCCCCTTCCCGACCATCATGTAAGGCCATGACGCCACAGGGACGCTGCTGCAGCAGCACAGCGATGGCCTCCAGCAGATCATGGATATAAAGCAATGAAAACCGGCCCCGCCCGACCATGGGACACCAACCCCGCTGCAGGAAGGCAAACAGGTCAGCCAGGCTTTTGTCCCCCGGTCCATAGATGGCCGGCGGTCGCAGTACCACAGCAGCATGACCGCTCTGGGCCACCACCTGCTCCTCGTCCTGCTTGCTTCTGGCGTAATGAGACAGCTGGGGCTCACGGGCGGCCAGCGAGGAGAGCACCACCAGATATGGCACCATGGGCTGTCTGCTCACTGCATTCATCAGGTTTTTGGTCCCTGTCACGTTGGTGTGCTGAAAGACTGCCGCTGTAGCACCGCGAATGGCCCCAGCGCAGTGAACCACCGCATCGGTTGCGTCAACCACTCTATCCAGGGCGGCCTGGTCGTCAAGGTCGCCCCGCACCCACATGGAGCCCTGAGAGAGGGCAAAAGGAGGTGCTTCACTGCGGTGGAGGAGACGCACCCGATCGCCGCGCTGCATGAGGAAACGAGCAAGGGCGCTACCCACGAAACCCGTGGCCCCGGTCAAGGCGACAAGCGCCATCGCCTCATCCCACAGCGCTCTGCGGAGCCTCCAATCCTTCCAGACCCATGGCCTGGGTATCGGCCTGGGGCCAGCTGCGACGGCGCAGAAAATCCTGTCGCGCGCCGGAACGGGACAGTTTGCCGCTGGAGGTGCGCGGCAGGGTATGAGGTGGCACCAGGTCGATCAGGCAATCGATACCGAACTCGGCCTGAATGGCTGACCGCAGGGCGCCGATCAACCCGGCACGCTCCTGATCATCCTTGGCACGGCACTGGATCACCAGCACCGCCAACTCGCCACCGCCAGGATCCACCACAGCAAACGCCGAGCTATCGCCTGGCCGAACACCCTCGTGCTGTTCGGCCAGCATCTCCAGATCCTGCGGCCAAATGTTGCGTCCATGGATCACGATCATATCCTTGATGCGCCCCGTGATTACCAGCTCGCCATCCACCAGATAGCCCACATCACCCGTGTTGAGCCAACCGTCTGGCGAGAGGACCTCTGCTGTGGCCGCCTGATCGGCAAAATAGCCTTCCATGACAGAGGGGCCACGCACATGGACCACGCCCAAGGTACGCTCGGCCACCGGCCGGCCCAGGCCATCGCGCACAGCCAATTCCAGTCCGGGCAGCACCCGGCCGCAACGGGCCAGTTCCACGCGACGCGCTGTCTGCGGATCGGCGGGCACGGCCCTGAGGTCCTGGGCCAGGATTTCTCCGTGAAGCTGCTCGATGGTCACACCCTGACCCAAGGGCGCAAAACTCACCGCCAGGGAGCATTCGGCCATCCCATAGCAAGGCACGAAGGCACGGGCATCGAAGCCCGCAGGTTCCAGCAATTGTGCAAAACGCTTGAGCGAGTCGATGCGGATGGTCTCAGCACCCACGCCCGCCACCCGCCAGGCGTGCAGGCGCAATTCGGCGATATCCCCAGAGCGCAGGCGCCGGGCACAAAGCTCATAGCCGAAAGGCGGTCCAAAAGAGATGGTGGCCTCGAGTTGACTCATGAGATGCAGCCATTGCCGGGGACGCATGGCAAAATCGCTGGTCCGCAGGTAATCCACGGAAAGCTGGCTTGCCAAGGGGCCCAACACCAGCCCCACCAACCCCATGTCGTGATAAAACGGCAGCCAGGAGACACAGCGATCTCCCGGGCGCACCATGAGCCCATGCTGGACGATGCCCTGCAGGTTGGCCATGACCGCCCGCTGGGTGATCATCACGCCCCTGGGAAAACGCGTACTGCCCGAGGTGAACTGCAGGTAGGCCAGTTCATGGGGCCGCGATGGCACAAGGGGTTGGGTGCTGGCTCTGCAGTCCGCCAGCAGATGGTCTTCATCCACCACCGCAATGCCCAGCTCGTCCACAGCCTCCGCCACAAGCGCCGTCAGGCTCATGGGGCTTGCCACCATGGTGGCCTGCGCGGCCTGCACCAGGGCACGCAGCCGCTTCACATAGGCCTTGTGCCCGCCCAGTTGCAGGGTGGCTGGCAGTGGCACGGGAACGAGCCCGGCATATTGACAGGCAAAGAAAAAACGGACGAACCCAGGCCAGGTCTCGCCAATCAGCGCCAGGCGATCGCCGCGCCTGAGCCCACAGCCCAGCAGGCGGCGCGCCAGTTCCTGTGCCTGATCGCGCAACAGCGCATAGGGTACGGCTTCTTCCAGGGCACCGCGGCCATTATGAAAGTTATAACCCGTCTCACCACCTGCGGCGAATTCCAGGGCTTCTGTTAGCGTTTCAAATGTACCTAGACGTAAGGGCAGAGCGCTGTTGGTTGTTGCTGTGATCGCCTCGGTCAATGTGTCATCTCCATTTTTCTGACCTTTTTCAAGGTCTGAACAGGCCAGAATGGGGTGCCAGCAGCCCATGCATCAGGCCCCTTTTCCCATGCCTCTCGTTTTATAACTGCCCTGCATTACCCATGGATCATAAACACACCATGCCTCCGCGCCAACCCCTTGGCCTGCCTGCAAGCAACAAGCCCATGGCTGCCCTTTTGCCCTCGCCCGCATCCCCAGCAGTATGGCGCTTTTCATACTGCCACATGGCAGGCCCTGAGGCCATAAATCCAAAATTATCTAAATTAGGAAACCATTATGGCGCAAACCCTGCGCCGAATACAAGAAACCGCATGCAGAAAACCGGCCAGGCCGCTATAAGGTTCACCCCATTCCCGGGAACCATTGCATTCATCAGGGCATCTGTCCTACGATGCTCATGCTTCCTGCCGCCCGAACTGATGTCATTATACGCCAGCTATCACATACTGGCTTCTCGAGTACCGGCTTCTCTGGTACTTGGGGTAGCCATGGAAATTCATAGCATACTATGCAGCAACTGGTAGTCACGCAGGTCGCCACGCGCCGCGAGCGTCAGCAATTTCTGGACGTGCCCCATCTGGTCTACCAGGACGACCCGGCATGGGTGGCGCCGCTGCGGCTGGAAGAGGCCATGCGCTTGTCGAAAAAGAGCCCTCTGCGGGAGCACGCCGAGGTGGCGGCCTTCGTATGTCTCGACGGCAAGCGCCCCGTGGGCCGCATCACCGCACAGTACGACCGGCTGCATCAGGAATACCACCATGATGGGGCCTGTTTTTTCGGCATGCTCGAGGCAGTGGACGACCAGGCCGTCTTTGCCGCTTTGCTCGAGGCTGCAATGCAATGGGCGAGACGCTTCGGGGCGCATTGCCTGCGCGGGCCCATCAGCCTTTCTGTGAATGAGGAGATCGGCTGCCTGGTGGAGGGTTTCGAGACACCGCCTGTGATCATGATGCCCCACGGCCGGCATTGGTATGACCAGCGCATCTCCCGCTGCGGCTACCGGGGCATCCAGGATCTGCTGGCTTACCGCATCAAGCCGGATTTTCCCGTGCCGCAAACCATGGAACGCCTCTTGCAGCGCACCGCTCGACGCATCACGATCCGCCCCTTGCAGCGCAACAGGCTTACCGAGGAACTGGAGACCATGCGCGCCATCTTCAACGATGCCTGGGCGGACAACTGGGGATTCATCCCCTTTACCCAGAAGGAGTTCCAGCAACTGGGGCAGGCGCTGCGCTTCATCGTGGATGACGATTTCATCCAGATGGCCCTGGTGGATCGCGAACCTGCGAGCATGATCGTCATGCTGCCGAATCTCAACGAGGTGATCAGGGATCTCCATGGCAGGCTGTTCCCAACCGGCCTTCTCAAGCTGCTCTGGCGTCTCAAGGGCGGCGGGGCCTACCCCCGTTGGGGACGGGTGGCCCTGATGGGCGTACGGCGTATCCACCAGCACTCCATCCTGGGAGCTGCCCTTGCCCTGCGCGCCATCCATACCCTGCGGGAGCCTGCATTGCGGCGCGGCCTGGAACAGGTGGAGCTGTCCTGGATCCTGGAGCAAAACCGCCCCATGCGCGACATCATCGAGGCGATCGGAGGGATCGCCTACAAACGCTACCGCATCTATGAGCGCGCCCTGGAACAGCACTGACATCGTCCAGGAGCAATCTTTTGCTTTTGCTCGCCCACAAGCCAACTGGACGGCGCTGGTTCTGGCTGGAGCGCGCCATGGGACCGATCCGGTAGCGGAGGCTCGTGGTGTGACCCACAAGGCACTGGCACCCGTCGCCGGCCAACCCATGCTGGAGCGGGTGCTCGGTGCGTTGCAGGCCAGCCAGGCCATCGCCCATGTCGCCCTGTGCGGCCCGTGGGATAGCCCGCATCCTCCGCAAGCCGATGCATTGGCGCAGCGCCTGCATCAGGCGAGGCCAGGGCTTGCATGCACTTATTGGGTGCCGCAAGCCAGTCCGGCACGCAGCGCCGCCGCCTGCCTCGGCCATCTCACGCTGCCCATCCTGCTTACCACCGCCGACCATGCCCTGCTGACACCAGCCATCATCGATGCCTTCTGTGCCTCGGCAAGCCATGGCCAACTGGACCTGGCCGTCGGGCTCGTGCCGCATGAGCGTGTCGCCAGCGCCTTCCCGGGCTCCAAACGCACCAGACTGCGCTTTGCGGAAGGGGCCTTTTGTGGCGCCAACCTGTTTGCCCTGCGCCACGCCCATGCAAGCCGGGTGGTGGCGTTCTGGCAGCAACTGGAGGATGCCCGCAAGCAACCCTTCACCATGGCGCGCCGCCTTGGCCCGGGCATCCTGCTGTCCTATGCCTTGGGCCGGCTCTCCCTGGCAGGTCTTCTGCACCGGCTCTCGGCGCGCTTTGCGCTGCGCATCGGCGTTGTGGTGCTCAATGAGCCCGAAGCGGCGGTTGACGTGGACAGCCTCGCAGACCTCATGCTGGTGGAACAATGCTTGGCGCGCCGGGCTGCGGCATGTTGAGCAAATCAGCAGGCAGCAGATAAACCCTACCCTGCTTTGGGTTCATTTGGCATCGCGGCATGCCACCCATGCTTCCTCAGATTCCAGCGGGGCAATACCTCCCGCAGATGGGCCAAATCGGCCGGACAATCCAGCTCGGCCCATTGGTTCTGGCCAATATCTTGGGTCCAGACTGGATGCTGGCCGGCCATGCGATCGATCACCGAGAGATACCATTGCCCCAAAGACGTCTCATCACGTACCGCCTCTTCCAGTGCATGGCAAAACCAGCCGGCCCCCGTTCCATTGAAGCGGATGCAGCCGATGGATTCGGCATCGATGGGATCAGACAGGCGTTTGCCGACGTGGACCAGCCGCTCATCCTGCAACTGGACCTTCATATCGTCGCCATCATAGACGGGCTTGCGATGCACGGCCAGCACCACAGGACCTTCCTTGCCCGCAAGCACGGTCTCCATGGCGCCATGATCCATCAGCGTATCGCCATTCAGCAGGAGGCAGTCGCCCTGCAGGAAAGGCCGGGCCATCCAGGCACTGATGAGGTTATCGCACAGGTGGTGAAAGGGATTGAAGACGCACGTTACCCCATCGCCATAGTGATCATGCAAGACCTTCTCCACCTGCTCGGCACCATAGCCGATCACCACCACTACCTGATCGATGCCGTGATCCAGCAAAAGATCGATCTGCCATTGCACGATGGGCTTGCCCAGGACCGACACCAGGCATTTTGGTTGCGCTGCGGTGTAGGGCATCAGCCGCTGGCCACGACCTGCACTGAGAATTACCGCGCGCATGGCTTGAACAGACCTATTTTTGCGATAATGCGGCTATGCATGAGTATTTCTCCTAATTCCAGATTCCAGGAAATATCCTTTGATGACATTTTCTTGTATTTTCGGTGACAGTTCAATGAATAGTATACTACCGATTGCTCCTGTTTTATCTTGGGTCAACCCGCCGGGCATGACGCGTCATCTTGCATGAACGATTCAAGTACCCTGGACATTTCCAGAACGTTCTCTTCAGAGCTGTCCTGGATCGGCGGCCATCTCCATCGTTATCTGCTCTGGGAGATCACCAGGCCACTGCTGGGTGTCCTTGGGGTATTGATGGGCATCTTTGCGGGCTACCTCGCCACCAGCGAGCTGATCTCCCAGCATGCCGGCCTGCTCACGCCTGGCGCGCTGGGTCGGGTGGTGGGCATCAAGCTGCTGCTGGCCATGGATGTACTGATGCCCATGGCACTGTATCTTTCCATGATCATCGGTCTTGGCAGGCTGCAGAGCGACCAGGAACTGGTGGCCATGAAGGCGGCAGGTTGGGGTGGACCGCAGCTGTTCCAGGCCTTGCTGCCGTTAATCCTGCTGGTGGCTGGTGTCGCCGCCTACCTGAGCCTGCTGGTCAGGCCATGGGGCTACGGCATGCTCTACGAGCAAAGGCGCGCGGCCATGCAAAACCTGAGCCTCACCAGCCTGGAGCCCGGCCACTTCCAGTTGCTGGGCAGGAGTGTGCTCTTTGCCGAGGGTCGTGCGGGAAACCAGCTGACCGGTGTGTATTTCGATCAGCAAAACGGCACATCGCGTTGGGTGATCCGCGCCCAGGCTGTGACGGAACACACAGGGGCCGGCGAGGAAGCAAGCGGTCACGGCCTGCTTTTCCAGAAGGGCTGGCTCTATATCCTGGCCGCGCCACCCCAGGCGGATACAGCGGTGCATTTCCAGGTTCTCATGGTGCATATTCCGCTGCCTCCGCCCCGGGAGGCCGTCACCAAGACCAAGGCGCTTCCCAGCGCCAGGCTGTGGCAGGAAGCAACGCCCTCGAACACCGCCGAACTGCAATGGCGCCTGTGGTCACCGGTCTCTGCGGTGATGCTCGGCATCCTGGCCATACCGCTGAGCAGAGGCCCACCACGCAAGGGCCGCTTTGGCAAGGTATTGGTTGCCCTGGCCGTGGCAGCCCTCTATTACAACAGCGGAGCCGCCCTCAAAGGTTTCATGCAGTCCAACAACCTGCCGGCCATCCCCGGCCTGTTCCTGATTCCCATCGCGGTGCTGGGTGCCCTGCTGATAGGGCTCATGCTGAGCAGGCATCGATCATGAACCGGTTGCAGCGCTATATAGCAGCCCAACTGCTGCGTGGCTTCATCATGGTGACCATGGCGCTGGGCGGCCTGTTCAGCGTCATTATCCTGGTCCAGGAGATCGATGATCTGGAACCTGGCCGCTATACCCTGCTGGACGCGCTGCTTTTTGTTTTTTTGACCCTGCCGCAGACCATCATCGGCTTGCTGCCGGTGATCGCATTGCTGGGTGTTTCCGTGGCCCTGGGGGCCATGAACCAGTCCTGTGAGCTGCTGGTGATCCGCTCATGCTTCCTGTCGGTGCGAGAGATCACCAAGGCAGTCCTTGTCACGGGCTCGATCCTGCTGCTGGCCGACATTGCACTGGCCCAATGGATCATGCCACCCCTGGCCAGAAGCGCCTATCTCAACAAGGCGCTCAAGACCGAATCCCTGCCTGCCCAGGAGACGGGCAAACAAGGCTTCTATGTGCGCCATGATGGGCTCGTCATGCGGGTCCGCGGCATCCGTCATGGTCAGCATCTCAGCGATGTGGATCTGCTGTATTTCGACAAGGATGGCCTGTTGCAGGAAAGCATCAGTGCGGCCAACGTCCTGGTGCGCCATGGGCAGCCCTGGCTGCTCTCTCGGGTGGTGGTGCGCCACATGCAAGGCAACATGCTGGTGCGCACCCCATTGCAAGAGACACTCAGCATCTCCTCGCCGCTGCCGCCGGGCAACCTCGGTTTGCTGCTGCTGCCCACAGAAAGCCTGCCCCCATCCAAGCTGATTGCCATCATCAGAACCTTTCGCCAGCAACACCAGGACCCCAACCCCTACCGCTATGCCCTCTGGCAGCAACTGGCCAGCCCCCTGTCCATCATGGCCTTGCTGCTGCTGGCAGTCCCCCTGGCCTTGGGCACCTGGGGGCGAGCCTCAAGCGGGCGGCGACTGGTGCTGGGGTTGAGCCTGGGCATCGGTTTCTATGTGCTCAACAAGCTCACCATCTATCTGGGCGTCACCATAGCCATGGGTGCGCCACTGCCTGCGCTGCTGCCCGGTACCATGGTGCTGATCCTGGGCCTGGTTCTGCTGCGGCGCATCAGTTAGGAGGGATCAGGATGTGGACTGCAAGAGAGTGCGCAGGAAAGGCACCGTGATGGGGCGACTCTCACTGAGGGACGCACGGTCCATGCGGTCCAGCAGCGCTGTAAGCTCGGTCATGCTCCGCTCGGCCCGGGCCAACAGATAGCGCCAGACATGTTCCGACAGCATGATACCCCGGTCCCTGGCGTAGGCCCGCAGGGCATGCTCCCGGCCCTGCTCGTCAAGCGGTTGCACCACGAAGCTGTCTGCCGCCAGGCGCGAGGCCAGGTCCGGCACCAGCGCCGGGCATGAACCGGGGTGGGTCCTGCTGGCCGAAAGCCATGCCCCGCCACCATGGGCATCCAGGGCCACCAGTTGGCCGGCTCGCTGGGGATCGAGCCGTGTCACGTCCAGGCCATCGATGATGACAAGCTCGCTCAACTGCCAGCAGGCATCATCCACCGCAGGAATCTCCTCGAGATCGATCTTGCGCACCATCCCGCCGCGCTGCAGGACCGCCGTCCCCACGGCATGCAGCAGATGACTCTTGCCGCAGCCGGCGGGCCCCACCAGATGCATGCGCCTTGGAACGGCAGCCCCGGCGCTGATCTGCTCCAGCAGGTGCAGCAACACAGCGTTGTCGCCGATGATGAAATTGGCCAATGTGGGCCCCTGCAAAGGCGGCAGGGCCAGGGCAGTCTGCCGCCAGCGGGGCCGTTTCATGGCAACTGGCGGCTTCCGTCCTGATGCCACCACAGCCGCACATGACGCACCACCACACCGGCCACCGCGGAAGCCGGCAGCGCCAGCAGCAGCCCTGTGAATCCGAAGAGCTCGCCACCAGCCAACAAAGCAAACATCACCGCCACAGGATGCATACCGATGCGCTCGCCCACCAGCCGGGGCGTCAGAAACCACTGCTCCATGGCCTGGCCCACCGCCAGCACAGCCACCACACCCAGCATCGCGGACCAATCCAACTGGCCGGAAACCAGCAGCGAGGCGCTGGCCGCCAGGAAAGCCATGACATGGCCCAGATAGGGCACAAAGTTCATCAGGCCGGCAAAAAAGCCCACCAGCACGGCCTGGGGCACACCCACCAGGGTATAGCCCAGGGTATAGATCACAGCCAACACCAGCATCACCAGCACCTGCCCCCGCAGGAAGGCGCCCAGGGCTCGGTCGGCTTCCACGAAGAAATCATCCAGGCGCTCCACCCAGCGCGGAGAAATCAGGGAACGCCCCCAAGCCACCACCTGATGCCAGTCGCGCATCAGATAAAAGCTCACCACCGGAATCAGCACCAGGTTGGCCAGAAACATGAACAATGCAGCCCCGGAACGTCCTGCATAGGCAGCCAGGCGCGCCGCCACGCCTCCAGCTTCCCGCCAATGGGCGGCCATGCCATTGATCAAGGAGCGGATATCGAACGGTGGCACATGGACCCCGAAGCGGCGCAGCAATTTCTGCAGATCATCGAACAAGGTGGGCAGCCGCTCGATCAGCACGAGGAATTGATCGATCAACACCGGTACTACCAATATCACCAGCAGGATGACCACACCGAACACCATCGTGAATACCACGGCAACCGCAGCAGACCGTGGCAGATGCAGCCGACACAAACGCTCCACCAGCGGCTGCCCCATGTAGGCAATGGCCATGCCGATCAGAAACGGCGACAGCACGGCACGCAACCGATAGGCCAGAATCAGCCCTGCTGCGGCCAGCAACCAAGGCATGAGGCGGCGCACCCAGGGCGCCTGCTGTCCCTGCCCATCCACCGTCAAGGGCTTATCCGCCATGGCTCATCAGTCCTCCTGCAATACCCATGAAAACCACCGCCCCCACCCATTGGTTCATGTGGAAGGCGCGCAACCCAGCCTCATGACCAAAACGCCTGACCACGGCCTGCTGACGCTGGAACAACCCAGCCACTGCCAGCAGAGCCAGGAAATAGGGCCAGGCCAGATCCGCTGCCCAACCGATGCCCAGCAAGAGCAGCATCATGCCCAGTTGGCAGCCGGCAATGACCGGCAGCACATGTGCACCCAGCGACACAGCCATGGAACGCACACCGGCCTTTCTGTCATCGGCCTCGTCAGCCATGGCATAAAAACCATCATAGATGAGCGCCCATATGGCCGCGCTGGCAAAGACCAGCCAACCCAATGCACTCACGCTGCCCGAGACTGCCACGAAGGCCATGGGCACGGCCCAGCCGAAGGCCAGGCCAAGATAGGCCTGCGGCAGGGCCAGGATGCGCTTGGTCAAGGGATAGGTGACAGTCAACAAGGCGCCTCCCAGCCCCCAGGGCCATGTGGCTGATGGTAACAGCCCCAACAGCAAGACGGCCACCAGCCCCATGGCGGCACCTCCCAGCAGCACCTCATCCTTGCGCAGGCGCCCGCTGGGCAGGGGCCTGGATCTGGTGCGCGCCACCTGGGCATCGAGGTGCCGGTCCCAAAGGTCGTTGATGGCACAACCCAGACCACGGCACACCCAGGCGCCGGCTGTCATGATGGCCAGCAAGCGAAGGTTTGGTCGGCCCTGGGACGCCAGCCACAACGCCCACAGCATGGGCCACAGCAACAGCAGAAAGCCCGTGGGGTTGCGCAGCCGGATCAGATCCGCCCAGGCCCGCGCCTTTTCGATCCATGAGGCGCCGCTGTGCCGCTCGAGCCTCATTCGCCACCATCCATGCCGTTCTATCAGACCTGCTCACAGCCGCCTAAACAGCCTCAAGGCTGACTTTCTGCCTCATCACATCACGGCCGGTTTCTCACCTTGGGCTTGCAACGAAGACCAGCAGCCTTCCCCCTGCACAGACCGCCCCGTGAAACCCGCGGCCATATTCCTCAGTCAGTACTATATTACAAATGACAATCGACCCCGGTTGAAACCCGGCAGCTGGGTTCAAGACCACCCCCATGCCTGTGCTGCTGGGGCGGCAGGCGGCGGCAGTCTGACCGCT
>WOYI011489737.1_pt1 | contig 59848 bp, 58 predicted proteins | sample 6423411 | NCBI WGS metagenome assembly WOYI01 (sample SAMN13441803, study PRJNA592873) | oil field metagenome | biome: oil field; feature: oil-well bore; material: oil-contaminated soil; isolation source: oil-contaminated soil from oil-well borehole | place: Germany: Wietze | collected 2016-10-18 ... | reverse complement strand
AGGCAACGCCTCCTGAGTCCAGGGCTTGCCCTGGGGTATTGATACCTTTCATTATATGATACGCTGTGTTGGTCAGTAGTATTATCCACATGGATACGACTGAAAACCAATTCATGTATAGAAAGAGGAGAATATACAGTATGATGTTTCAATTGGAAAAAACTCAAGTTTCCACCGCTAATGCTCCTGCAGCAATAGGCCCATACAGTCAGGCTGTTGTTGCCGGTCCTTTCGTTTTTACCAGCGGACAGCTTCCTGTCGACCCGAAAACCAACGAACTGGTTGGTGGAGATGCAGCAAATCAGGCTAAACAGGTTTTTGAGAACCTGAAGGCCGTGCTCGCAGAAGCTGGCACCGATCTTTCCAAGGTTGTCAAAGCAACTGTGTTCTTGAAAAATATGGATGACTTCGGTGCCGTCAATGAAGTCTATGCCTCCTATTTTGAAGAAGGAATCCTTCCTGCTCGTTCAGCAGTTCAGGTTGCAAAGCTTCCCAAGGATGTCTCCGTAGAAATTGAAATGATTGCCTTGGCATAAGTAAAGGAAAAACCATGAAACGCACACCACTGTATCAGCGATATAAAAACTATCCAGGGGTCAAGTTGATTGACTTTGGGGGTTGGGAATTGCCTGTGCAATTTGAGACGGGCATCCTAGGAGAGCATGACGCTGTACGAAATCGTGCGGGACTTTTTGATGTTTCCCACATGGGGGAGTGCAATGTAAGTGGGGAGACAGCAGCCTCCTATCTTGAGTATCTTTGCACAAACTCCATCAGTGACATGCAGGTAGGCCAGTGTCGCTACACACTGATGTGCTATCCTAATGGAACGGTGGTGGATGACTTGCTCATCTACCGTCGCTCCGATATCTCTTTCATGGTTGTTATGAATGCATCCAATATTGAGAAAGACCTCCAATGGATCAAAGAAGGCAATCCAAGATCGGGAGCGTGCCCGATGGTACAAGATATTTCTGATGCAACGGTCCAATTGGCTTTGCAGGGTCCTCTCTCCTCCCAGATTCTTGCTACGTTGGTACCTGACTGCGACACCATACAAACCTTCCACTTTAGAAGCCAGTGTGAAGTAGGGGAGGTAATGACTCTCATCAGCAGGACTGGCTATACCGGAGAAGATGGGTATGAACTGTACTGTGCTGCAGAGGATGGCCCGCTCCTTTGGGATATACTCTTGGAAGCAGGCAAGTCCTTTGGCCTTATCTGCTGTGGCCTCGGTAGTCGCGATACCTTGCGCATGGAGGCAAAACTCCCGTTGTATGGGCATGAGATTAGTGACAGCATCACACCATTAGAAGCCAATCTCTCCAACTTTGTAAAACTCGAAAAGACAGATTTCTGTGGAAAGGATGCTTTGCTCAAACAGAAAGAAGCAGGCGTACCCAGAAGTCTGAGAGGTATTGAGATGGTGGAAAAAGCAGTTCCACGTAGTGGATACCGGGTTTTTCTGGAAAATGAGGATATTGGGTATGTTACCAGTGGGACGAAGAGTCCTACCTTGGGTATTTTCTGTGCATATGTTCTCATAAAGCGAGAAACTGGACTCAAGTTCGGTGATACCGTGGATATTGAAATACACGGGCAACGTAAAAAGGCGAAGTTGGTGAAGACGCCTTTCTACAAGCATGGAGTGAAAAACAGTCAATTATAATGAAACGCATCCAGAATTATGCACCTGAAGGGTTCATCGCACTCGATAATTCCGCATTAATCTATCCTCCTACTGAGGCTGTGTTCAATGCGAATACGTTTCGTGTTTCCATGGATTTTTCTTTCTCCATCAAAAAAGCGATTCTGGAGCAGGCATTACATGACCTTCTCTACCGATGTTCCTACGCCAAAATTCGTTTGCACACCGGTTTTTTCTGGTACTATCTTTCTCCCAATGATGCGGATCCTATCGTACATAAAGAGGGGAGTTATCCCAGTGGAAGGTTTGCGTTCAAGGAGAACAACGGTTATCTATTCAAGGTGCTTTACAGTGAGCATCGTATAGCCTTGGAATGTTTTCATGCACTTACAGACGGCTCTGGTGCAATGGCTTACCTGAAGCTGTTGATTGAGCGATATTGCTATCATGCTGGAATGCCACAAGTGGAATTCTCTGGCGGATTGAATTACCGAGTACGGCCTGCAAAACAGGAATTCAGTGATCCATTTCAACATCTCTATGATAAACAGATACCATCGTATCCAGCGATCAGCAAGGCGTATCATCGCAAGGGAAACGGACCGTTTGATGACCGGGTAAAGGTAATCAGTGCAACCATTGCGACCGATCAGATCAAGAAACGAGCAAAACAGCGATCGCTTACCATAGGTGAATACCTTTCAACCGTCTACCTCTACAGTTTGCAGCAACTACAGCTTGAGGAAGTTCCTAACCAGAAGCAGCGCAAGCCTATACGCCTATCCGTCCCAATGAACCTAAGAAGAATATTTGGGTATGACACGATGAGGAACTTTACCCTGTTTGCTGTCGTCGGTATCGAGCCAGCTTTGGGATTCTACGAGTTTGATGAGATTGCCACTGAAGTTCATCTACAGATGGCCCAAGCGCAATCCAAGAAACGATTATTAAGCCAGATCAAGCGGAATGTCTCAGGGGAGAGAAATCCTTTTATACGATTCGCTCCAACTGCCCTTAAAAACCCACTGTTCAAATTGCTTTCCGATTTTCTTGGAGATGACCAATATAGCGGAGTGATCACAAATCTTGGGTATGTTGCACTTCCTCCTCAGCTGGAGAGTCAAGTCGTACGATGTGATTTCCATCTAAGCCCTGGGTTGTTGAACAAAATAAGCTTGGCTGTCATTGGCTATCTTGATAGGATTGTGGTGAATTTCAATAGTTTCTATGCAACAGATACCTCCTTGGAGCGACTCTTTTGTACCTTCTTGGTGGAAGATGGCATCCAAGTCGAAATTGCGACCAACAGGGAAGATACGAGGTAATACAAACCATGGCATATTGCGTACGATGTGGAGTAAAATTATCCAGTGGAACGAAGACTTGCCCCCTATGTGGAACAGAGGTACAACTTCCTCCAGGAATGGAAGAAACTTCCAGTGATCCTCTTTTCGCCAAAGAGTTGCCCCCAGAGGGAACTCACGGTATTACCAAAGCAAGGAAAGGCTTGATTGAATTAATTATAGCTCTTTTTGCAGTCAGTGAGATTACCGTTGGGCTTTCCCTCTTTTTTTCCGATGCTTTGGCGTATGGATTCATACCCTTATTCTGTATCGCTATGGCTACCGTTAGCTTGGTATCCATTGTTCTAGCCAAACCCCGATATGTGCATCACGCAAGCTGGCAGAGCTTGATTGTTGCGCTCTTGTTACTGGGGCTCGATGGGGCTGATTTTGTTTGGAATTGGTCGCTTATTGCAGTCGGTGGGATAGTGATATTCTGGATGTATGGGGTATTCCCTTGGAGCAGATGGGCAAAGAAGCATGTGAAGGGTGGTATTGCATTAAGCGTACTGTCCACGGTGTTCTACCTAGCATTAATCAACCTGGTGGTCTCTGGTGCCCTTACTTGGTTCCTTCCTGTAGCGGTTCCCACACTGCTTGCGTTGTTGCTGGGTACCCTTTTGTTTTTTCTCTGGTTTTCCAACCGGAAGGGGAATAGAATCCCCATCGCCGATATTGTGCTTGGATCAATGGTTGTTCTTTTCAGTTCCAGTGCAGTGTTTGATGGCTCACTCACAAGGTATCAGACAGGAGCAATCTCCCTTCGCTGGGCGAGCAGCCTTTTGGTAACAGCACTAGTGATTTTGTTGTTTATGGTTGCAGCCTCGCTCTCTCTCCGTCTTAGGAGATATTTTACCAGCCATAACAGACATGACTAAGTAAAGTCTGCAAACTTCCCTTGGGTGGCCGATACAAGATCCTCGGGTTTGATTTTCAACTGTAACCCGCGAACCCCTGCACTAACATGGATGTACGGTTCCACTTGGGCTACTTCCTCGATGAATGTAGGGAATTGTTTCTTCATTCCCAAGGGGCTGCATCCTCCGCGAATATAGCCTGTGACAGATTGAAGCCGGTCGAGCTTCAATAGATCAATATCCTTGCTCCCCGTCAAAGCCTTCACCTTCTTTAGGCTGACAGAGAAATCTGCAGGAAGGCAACATACGAAGATTTGTTTCTCATTATCTTCCAGCACGATGGTCTTGAATACTTGGGAAGGTTCCAATCCAGCAACCTCACTCGCATGAACTGCATCGAGATGCTCCTCATCCCAGGAGTATGCTACCACCTCATAGGGAATACCCTGGGCTTCCAGAATTCGCATCGCATTGGTCTTTTTCATATGAATATCGTAATGAGTTGAAACCCGGTATGCAAGCATGTAAAAGGGGACCCGAAGGTCCCCTCTTGTAGATAGAATCCCCTGCATAGTTATTTGTCATCGATTGCAAATGACGTCCCCAAGGCAGAAGGAGATGCGAACGAGCCTTTTTTCTTCTGATTGATGATCGTCATGGTGGCCAATGCAACAAGTGTGATCAAATAGGGTGAGAATCCAAGGAACTGGCTGGGAATGACCATTTTCAGTCCAGCGGCTTGTAAGCTGAACTGCAAACTGGTTATACCACCGAAGACCAGTGTTCCAATCACCACTCGAGCGGGGTTCCAGGTTGAGAAGATGACCAAGGCAATGACAATCCAACCTTTACCACCTGTCATGCCTTCATTCCAGCTTGGGGTGAAACTCAATGAGAGACATGCACCACCAAGACCTGCAAGCATTCCACCGATGACAGTGTATATATAGCGGATCTTGGAAACCGAAATACCCATAGAAGCAGCAGTTCTTGGATTTTCTCCTACAGCCCGGACCACCATGCCATGCTTGGTCTTGTACATGAAGAACCAGGCAAAGGGGATCAGGAGGTAGAGGGCATAGGTAAGCAAGCTTACATCAAAGAGAGCTCCAAGGATTGGGATATCGCTCAAGAAGGGGATGGCAATGTTGCTGAACTTGTCAGGAATGTTCATGCCGGTGAGGTTATAGCCGTTGGAAGCAGGACCAAGCCGTTCTCCCAGGAAGTTGGCAAGCCCGGTGCCGAACATGGTGATGGCAAGCCCAGCAGGAACTTGGTTCGCCCGCATCGTAATGCAGAGAAATGCATGGATGAGACTGAAAAATCCCCCCACCAGCATTGCCATCATCAATGCGAGATACAGATTTCCTGTATTGAATGCTGTGGTGAAGCCAGCGAGCGCTCCCATGAGCATGATACCTTCCATACCAAGGTTCAGTATTCCTGTTTTCTGGGTATAAACTTCTCCCAATGTAGCGTAGGCAAGGGAGGTCCCCATGGCCAGTGTTGCCGCTAGTAGTTTCGTGATGAAATCAAGCATGTTCATGCGGTAACCTCCTTACGGTTTTTGATCACGAGCAAACGATACTCGATGAAAATATTGCCGGCCAACAACGGAATGAGTATCAAGCCTTGCAGAACAGCACCCATAGCATTGGGCAACTTCATAGTCATCTGTAAGGCATCACTGCCCGTTTCAAGAGCGGCCATAATGACTGAGACGATGATGGATATAAACGGATTAAGTCCACTCATCCATGCAATGATGATACCGGTAAATCCGTATCCGGCATCAACTCCCTTGGTCAACTGGTGCGTCACCGCTGCTGCATCAATTACTCCTGCCAAACCAGCGATTGCCCCACTAAGCAGCATTGCAAGGATAATATTCTTTTTGATTGAAACACCCTGGCACTCTGCTGCTCGTTTGTTCTTACCAATCATATTCAGCTCGAACCCCCAACGTGTCTTATACAAGACGAACCAGAGAATTCCCACAAGAATCAGGGCTATGAAGATACCTCCATGTACTCGCCCCCAAATTCTGGGAAGCCATGCTTCTTTGGGATACAGTACGGTACCCATATTTCCTCGAGGAGCCTTCCACGCATCGAAATAGAGGTATTCAGCAAAGCCGATGATGATGTAGTTCATCATCAAGGTGGTGAGCGTTTCATCAACACTCCACTGTGCTTTCAACACACCGGGAATGCCGCCCCATATGGCACCGAATAAAATACCAACAAGCATACCTACAGGAAGCAGTAGGGCACTCGGGAGGAAAGTCCAGAATTGCATTACCCAGGTAATACCGATGACACCACCGACATACTGTCCCTCAGCTCCGATGTTCCAGAACTTCAAACGGAAAGCAATTCCTACAGCAAGCCCACAAAGGAGCAAGGGAATGGACTTCACCAGGGTGTATTGTAACTTTGTCTGGCTACCGAAAGCACCCTTGATCATGGCCGCATAGGCTTGAAACGGATTGGCATCAGAGATCAGTAAGACGATGGCTCCCAGAATAAAGGATACCAGCAGGCTGGCTACAGGAACGAGCACCGCCATCCTGGTGGATCGGCTGTCGCGCTTCTCCAAGCGGAATTTCATATATCCCTCCTTTCGACACCTGCCATCAACATGCCAAGTTCCTCGGTTTTTGCATCCTTTGCATCCACGATGTCCATAATTCTCCCTTCAAACATAACTGCAATCTTGTCTGCAACCATCAACAGTTCTTCCAGTTCCTCACTTACCAGCAAGACTGCACACCCTTTGTCGCGTTGTTTGATCAGATTTTGGCGGACAGCTTCTGTGGCACCAACATCAAGTCCCCGAGATGGGTACACTGCTATAAGGATGCCCCCACAGGCATCTATCTCCCGTGCGAGTATTGTTTTCTGGATATTCCCTCCACTTAGGAACTTTACCGATGTGTCCTGGTTGGGAGTCTTGATGGTAAATAGTTCGATGAGGTGATCTGCAAATTTTCTGACCAATCCCCGTTTGATGATGTTGTGTGAAGAAAGTTCTGCAGTGCGATACTTCTTCATGGAAAGATTGTCGCCTACACTCATATCTCCGACCACTCCCATACTACCGCGGTCGGCTGGAATATGGCTTACCCCTGCTTTGATGACTTGCAAAGGAGTCTTGTTCGTCATATCCTTCCCATTGAGGAAAATGGTTCCCCCATTGACTTTCAGTAGCCCTGTGATGGCTTCAGTCAACTGTTGCTGACCATTGCCAGCAACACCGGCAATACCGAGAATTTCTCCACCGCGAATTGAGAAAGAGATGTTATCAAGAATTGGTTTCCCACCCCCAACCGGCAGTACCAATAAATCTTTCACTTCTACCTTGATGTCCCCAGGATTGTACGGGCCACGTTCCAGGGAGAATAATATATCGCGACCAACCATCATATTTGCCAAGTCCTGTACCCGTTTAATCGATTTGGTAGGACAGACGGACACACTCTTTCCTCGTCTCAGCACTTGGACGGTGTGGCTGAATTCCATCACCTCATCCATTTTGTGGGTAATGAATATGGCACTCTTGCCTTCAGTGAGCATTTTTTTCAAGATTTCATTCAAATCCCTTGCTTCCCCGGGAGTCAACACTGCTGTAGGTTCATCGAGAATAAGAATGTCGGCCCCTCGGTAGAGCAATTTCAATATTTCTACACGTTGTTGTTCTCCAACCGAAAGATCTTGAATTATCTTATCTGGATAGACCTGTAAGCCATAACGCTTGCTCAGTTCCGTAATCTTTTCATGTATTTCTGCCATGGGAGGGACAAAAGGAAGGTCCTTCATGCCCAGGACAATATTCTCTGCTACACTCATGTTCCCTACCAGCATGAATTCCTGGTGGATCATACCTATTCCAAGGGCCATTGAATCCTGAGGGGAGTTGATCTCTGCCAGCTTTCCCTTCACATAAATTTCCCCGCTGTCGGCTTGGTACAGTCCGACCAACATATTCATTAGAGTACTTTTGCCGGCTCCATTCTCACCGAGCAAGGCGAGAATTTCTCCCCGGTGCAAGGTTAGGTTCACTTGGTCGTTTGCCAGAACTCCAGGGAAGTGTTTGGTTATATTGACCATTCGCACGACGGGTGTTTCGTCGGTGGTTAATTCACTCATATTCTATCCACTTACGTTTGCCTTAGAGATAAGGCAAGAAAAGTCTTGAATCAAGTAGGGGCGGGTAGCAGCCCGCCCCTATCCAAAAGGAAATGCAATGATCAGACGCTACCGATGACGCCTTCAACAAACCAGTCCATGGTAAGCATCGCATCGTCACTCATCTTCTCGCCTGCTTTCTGACGAACAGCACCGGTGTTATCCTTTAGCTCGCCCCAGAATACATCCCATTCACCATTACGAATCGTATCTTGGACAGCCATGACCTCATCAACTACAGCCTTGGGTACCAATGGGGAAATAGGGGAAAGATGAATCATCTCATCCTCGAGACCACCCCAGTAGCTCTGGCTCTTCCATGTGCCATCAAGAACACTCTGGACAGCAGGAATCATGTAATTGCCCCAGTTCCACATCGGAGAGACCAATATTTTGTCATCACCAACAATCTTGCGGAAGTCAGCGTTGTAACCAATTGCATACTTGCCGCGTTCGGTTGCTGCCTTTGCAGGCTCAGTGGTATCCTGGTGCTGTGCAATGACATCACAACCCTGGTCGAGAAGAGCAACTGCGCCCTGGCGCTCAAGGGAAGGGTCAAACCAGGTATTGGTCCAAACAACAGTGACGGTTGCCTTTGGATTGACAGCACGTGCACCAAGGGTGAATGCGTTGATTCCACGTACAACCTCTGGAGTGTTGTATGCAGCTACATAGCCAATCTTTCCGGAAGGAGACATCTCAGCAGCGATCATACCGGAGAGGTAGCGCATCTGATACATTCTTCCGAAATAGTTGGACATGTTGTCAGCAGAGAGGTAGCCGGAGCAGTGCTCGAAGTAGACATCTGGGTATCTCTCAGCAACATTGAGCATGTACTGCTGGTAATTGTAGGAGTTTGCAAAAATAATTTTGCATCCTTCGTCAATAAGGCTCTCCATGACACGTTCGCTACTTTCATTCTCAGGAACACCTTCCATGCGGATAACTTCTATCTTGTCTCCAAAATACTCTTCCATGGCAATGGTGCCCTGGTCATGCATGTAGGAATACCCCATATCTCCAGGGGGGCTGATGTAGATGACACCTACTTTCAGGGGTTCATCTTCACTGGTGGCGGTCTCTTTTGCTCCCTGTGCAAAAACAAAGGAAGTGGCCAACAGCATGATCAACAGTAAGACAATGCTCTTTTTCATGTTTCTCTCCTTACAAAAGATTGCGTGATGTCGTTGATGGTACTCGAAGGACCACAACTATTACAAATTATACGGGACGTTTTTCCTGCTGTCAAAACAATATTGAGAAACCTTTAGCGATGGAATACGCAGTTAGCATAGTAAAATTCTAGGTAAATTAAAAAATGTCTTTGGAAAAGTTAATTTTACCGAAATATATATATTTTTATAATATTGTGCAAAAAACAGGTCGTTGGAAAGGTTTTATGTTGCAAAGAAAGAGAAATGTTGCATACTGGTGTAAAAAGTGAATAAGAGAAGACAATTTAGGCTACCTTCTAGATATATTGTGCAACAAAATGACAGTCAAATTCACTCAGAATTGGGATACAAACAGAACCTTCAGGAAGCCAAATGAGACTTGTGTCACACTACTGCAAGTGATAGGATGAATCGACTGGCTTTTCCAAAATGTATGTTTCGTACTAGTAATGAAGGATTATTGCATGAACAGAACTCGAGCACACGTTGTATTTGTACTCATCATTTTGCTGTGTTCCGCACTCCCCTTGAGTGCAGAGGAAGCAGGTTTGGTTATCCGAAGTCCATTGTTCGGGCCTCAAGTGAAAACATCCACCAGTGTGGAAAATCTGGAAGTCCAGTCCTTTTCAGCACAGCTTGGTCTTCTCGCGCAGCCCCCTGTATATAATGAGGAACAACGTCTGCTGAGCGCCGTGAGCAATGGGTCCTATCCTGTTACACCAGGAGATGCATTCAGATTGGTCTATTTAGATGGAATGAAAAGTGTAACGGTAGATCTGCAGGTGGACGAATCGAGTAGTGTTGCTATCCCAGGTCTTGGTTCCATTGATGGAAAAGGCAAAACCTTCGCACAGGTAAGAAAAGCCATCTATGACATGGTGCGTACCTACTACAGCTATTCCAATCCACAGCTTGTGTTCATACGCACAGGGTCCTTCATGGTTTCGGTGGTTGGGGAGGTTGTTGGAACCAGAGTGGTACCAGCTTGGGGGCTCACCCGTCTCTCTGAAGTACTGCAAAATGCAACCCCTTATGCTTCAACGAGGAATGTCCGTATCCGTCATGCAGATGGTAGTGAAGAAGCGTTTGACCTGTATATGGCGTTACGTGAAGGTGTTTTGGAGCAGGATCCACTTCTGAGAAGTGGGGATGTCATTACCCTCGACCGCTGTGAAAAACTGGTAATGTTGAGTGGCCGGGTCTATGAGCAAGGTTCCTACCAGCTCCTGAAGTCAGATCGCTTGGAAGATCTTCTGACTACTTATGGAGGAGGGCTGCTTTCATCAGCAGATGTGCAAAACATCAGGATTCAGCGGTATAATCCCGAAAGCGGTGCTTGGTATGTACAATATGTCAATTTACTCGAACAACCTGACTATGCGCTCTCCCATCTTGACCAGGTTATCGTGGATGCACAGCAACCAACGCTCCAGACGGTAACCGTCGAGGGAGCGGTTTCCTCCAGCGAAGTGTATGATTCTCTCTCTACAACAGCTCTGGTTGGGTATCCTTCTGGAAGGATTTTCTATCAGTACTATCCTGGAGAGAGCATGAAGCAAATGCTTACCTCTCTCGCTTCCCGTTTTCTTACGGTAAGTGATTTGGAAGGGGCTTACCTGCTTCGTTCCGGTAAGAAGATCCCACTCAATATCCAAAGAATACTCTACGGGGAAGATGAGAATCAGTCGATGCAGCTGGAAACCGGCGATACACTCTTGATTCCCTTCACCCAGCGGTTGGTAACAGTGAGTGGTGGAGTGGTTCGTCCTGGAGTGTTTGCATATGTTCCGGACAAGACAGTGAATTACTATCTTTCCCTAGCCGGGGGACTGAGTGACGATGCTGCCTACCCGACAGATATTAAGATACAAGGTCCTGATGGTAAGACATTGGCGTTGGAAGAAAATATTCCACCTGAAACCACCATTGCAGTGGCAAAAGAGACGTTGGCCAGGGACATTGCTCCTACGGTCGCTATCATAGGCTTGGTGAGTTCCATCCTTGGAATTATCGCCACGGTTGTGAACATTATCTTGGATTCCAAGAGCCTGTAGGAGATGCAGATGAGTCAGCAGGAAGAATATGCACAGTCAACAAGTCCCTTTGATGCTGGAGAAGAGGGCATTTCCATAGCAGAGTTGCTTCACATATTTCACAAGCGATTGCGCTGGTTCTTTGTAGGCTTTATCCTAGTTGTAGCACTAGCCCTCGGTTATTTGCAGATTGCTATACCTCAATACGAGTCAGAAGTTTCTGTTTTGGTTGATCCTATCCAGACATCTTCCTCTTTCGAGTCCTTGATGGATATGTCAGCCTCGAGCACGAAGATTGCTACAGAAGTTGAGTTGATTACCAGTCGGAGCAACATTGATTATGCACTCAGTACCTTGGATTTGTCACAGTACAAGAATGCAGATGGATTTGATTATCGTGATAAACTCGTATTGGGCAATCTGAAAGAGAGAATTGCTGTAACTACGGTGAAGGATACCAACATTGTAAGAATCAAGATCACCGATGAAAACCCTGTCTTTGCACGTGATTTTGCCAATGCCCTCGCTTCAAGTTATGATACGCTGTTAACGGGTATTGCTAAGAACTCAAAAACCGCACAACGTGAATTTATTGAGTCTCAGATTCCTATCAACGACCGTGCTCTCTCCGCAGCAGGCGATGCCTTGGGTGACTTCAGGGAAAATAGTGACATCATTCAACTCACCGACAAGAGTTCTATGTTGGTTGAACAGATTTCCTACTATACCCAGCGTCTGGAACCGTTGAAACTGCAGTTGCGAGAAGCGATGGTGTTTCTTGATTCATACAATGAAGGCCTCACCCAGGCTGGTGTTACAGGTGTGCTTTCCCTTGATGATGTACGCAGGGATCCTGTAATTGCTGAAAAATTGAATGACCTTGCTGCCTGGAAAACAGAATTGACGATGTATGAGTCCTTGGGCAATTCTTCAGCACCCCAGACTCAGGTCTCCATGCCAATGGATGCTTCCTCTCGTACCTATGTGATTAGCAGTGCCATGAACCAATTGAACAAGGATCTGCTAGACCGCGTTTCTCTGCTTACCCGATCCTACGGGAATGAAAGCTATACCCAGGCCATTGTACAAGCGCTCACCACCGAGGTGGGCATACAGGTCTTGGAAGAGCGGGGAGAGGTCTTTATCTCCGAGCTTTCCCAACTACCTGTCTTGGAGCGGCGTCTCTCAGAGTTGCAACGGGATGTGCAAATCTATGAAGCCATCGGTTTGAAACTCCGGGAGATGTTGGAAGAAGTCAAGCTGGTCGAAGCGTCGGTCAGCGGTAATGTAACCGTGGTTGATGAGGCTATCCTTCCTCGCAATCCTGTCAGTCCAAATAGAGTATTGATTTTGGCTGTTGCATTATTGTTGGGTGCAGCCTTTGGCCTTTTACTTACGCTTGCCATTGAAGCATTGGATGTATCCATCCAGACAGAGCAACAAATTCAGAAGATAGTGGGCAAGGATGTGCCTCTCTTGGGATGGATCCCTATGATGAAGGTCTCAAACCTGGATTTGTATCCTACCCTTATTGTGTATAATGATCCGCTTTCCTTTGAATCAGAACGGTTCAAGCTGGTTGCGAACATGCTATACAACCGTAGTGAAAAACATGTTTTTTCCATCACATCCTGTTCCATGGCTGAAGGAAAGAGTACCATCATCGGAAATATTGCCGTTGCCTTGGCCCAGATGGGTAGCAAGGTACTTATCATTGATGGGGACCTTCGTCTTCCCAGCATGGAACGGTATTTCCACCTGAAACACCGCGAAGTGGGATTGGTGGATTATGTTACCAAGAATGCCACTCTTGAAGCGTGCATCCTGAAACCAATTGAAAAGGTTCCCGGCCTGCATCTGTTGCCTCCAGGAAATGCTCCCTTGGTTCATGCTGGCATTTTTTCCAACCCGCGGTATACTCGCCTGATAAGCTATCTGGAGAGTGTGTATGACTTTGTCATTATTGACGCCCCTCCGTTGGACTCGGCGAGTGAGTTGCTCTCCATCAGCAAACATGTCGACGGATTGATTATCACTGTCCGTGCCGGTATTACCAGCAAGGGCTCTCTCTTTGATTTGATCAGCAGCTTGAGAACGGCAAATGTTCCCATCAGTGGTGTTGTGTTCAACGGTGTGGTTCCTGGTTCGGTTGGAACCGGGTACCGATACGGTTACGGCTATGGGTACGGCAAGGGATACGGGTATAGCTCCTATGCGTCACGATACAGCGCCATGGGCAGTAGTGGAACACTGAAAAAACGTCGCAAGCACCAAGTACGTAAACGTTCCAATGGGTGGTATCGTAAAATGTACAAGCGTGATGTGAAGAATCGTGGTAAGCTTTCGCAAGAGCAGTTTGATGCGGTGCTTGCCTTCGGTCCTGATTCTCCTTACGCTACCATTGCAGATTGGGTGGAAGCTGAACGTGAAAATGGGAAGACAAAACCCAATGAGACGAGGCAGACGGAGGTTCCCTCTGCAAAACAAGAGGATCCTCGTCCCTCTTCAGACCCAGTAGAGCAGGACCTTGCAAGTCTTCGGGATATAGAAAATGATGCTGATGCAGCTGGTAAGAAAAGAGAGGACTAACCCTAGACAGAGCGTCAACTCTCTGCTATGGTTTTCAGAAGAAAAGAAGGAGGGATTCCATGGGCAAGAAACGTGACAGTATAGTGTGTAACACTCTGGAATGGGAATTCCTTCAATATAGTGCAGTGAAGAGTCGGTCGTAGGGCCGGCTTTTTTTTTGAAGGAGTCAAGATGGAAAAACAGAATGTATTTGCAGGACGATCGTTATGTGTTATTGAGGATTTTTCCAGAGAAGAGCGTATGTATCTCTTCAACCAAGTGCGTCATCTGAAACAGGCAATGGAACAGAGGGATCAAACCAAGCTCCATCCATTCAGGATTGATGATAGGGATTTCGGTATCTATGAAGTGTTCCTGGAAGACAGCACCAGAACCAAAGAGTCCTTCAAGAATGCTGCAAATTTCCACCATGCTAAAGTCTCTGAGCTCAACAGTGACAGTTCTTCCTTCAATAAAGGTGAAAGTTATGCAGATACCTTCAATACACTCAGTGGGTATGAAAACACCATTTTCATCATACGAAGCAAGGTCGAGGGTGTAACCAGGCATCTGGAGGAGGCCTGTGCCGCCTATGCAGAACGCAATACATTGTATCGCAAACCCGTGTTCATCAATGCCGGGGATGGAAAGCATGAACATCCTACCCAGGAGTTGCTTGATGAGTTCACCTTTCTGGAGGACAACCAATGGAGCAATAAGGCGTTGCATCTTGCCTTGGTCGGTGATCTCTTCCACGGCCGGACCGTGCATTCAAAAGCTGATGGCTTGAAAATCTTCAAACAGGTTAAGGTGGATTTGATAGCTCCAATAGAGCTGGCAATGCCGGAAGTCTACGTCAACCGCATGGTGGAAAATGGCTATCAGGTTCGTATCTTCGCTTCCATTGAAGAGTACCTCGAGCAACCTGATGTGGCATCCCAGTGGTACTTCACCCGACCTCAGTTGGAGCGTATGGGAGACAGAATTCTCCAACGACAGGAAGAACTTCGGCGCTCCATCACATTTCGTGAAGAATTCTTGCCCAAGATCAAGGAGGGAACTACCTTCTACCACCCACTTCCACGGCACAAACTAACTCCTACCATCCCAACCTTCCTTGATGACACTCCGCTCAATGGATGGGAACGGCAATCGATCAATGGTATGTATGTAAGAATTGTCCTGTTGTCACTGCTTGCAGGAAAGATTGGAAGTGATTTTATTCCAGCTGAAAAGAAAGCAGTCCAAGAGAGTGAGGATTATATTACCGAGGTAGATCTGCAGTCACGCATAGTGAAGGAGAAACGGGTGAGTGAAGGAGTTCAACCAATCCGTAATGGTCTGGTTATAGACCACATTCTCAAGGGTGACCATCCGAGCGAAATCAGGAGACATATGAGACTGATCAGCAGTGTGCTCGGCCTTGATGCATACAAAGGTGGGGAGTGGGTAAGTACAAGTGGTCAGGAAGGCGTCTACAAAGGCATCATTTTCCGACCAGGGGAATATAGTCTTGATCGAAAGCAACTCAAACGGTTGAGTGCAGTGGCACCGGGTTGTACCTTGAACCTGATCAAGGATGGAAGGGTAATGAACAAATTCCGCTTGCATCTTCCCCCCCGGATCTACAACTTTGAGGATCTTGCTTGCACCAATGAAGCATGCATTTCCCATCCCGGCCAGGGTGAGGGAGTTCCTGCGATGTTCCATCGAACAAAAGACAATACCTTTGTCTGTGCATACTGCAACAAGACACACACCTTCAAGGAAATCTGGAAGCGTGGAAATAAATAAGGTACACTGGAGAGACCATGAAACATATTGAAGCTATAACAAACCATTATGGGCCGATTTTAGCAAAGAAAGCCTTGGAGCTTGGGGCAATCCGACTCCAAGTACAGGATCCATTCACTTGGGCGAGCGGCTACCGCATGCCAATCTACAATGACAATAGGAGGCTGCTTTCCGAGAGTGGTGCAAGGAAGCTGGTCAGTGAAGCATTTGCCGCCATGCTGGAAAGTCTTGATTATGATCCGGATACCATTGCAGGAACAGCTACTGCCGGCATTCCTCATGCAACCACACTTGCTGACAGACTTGCGAAGCCAATGAGTTACGTTCGAAGTTCTGGCAAGGACCATGGCCTAGGACAGCAGATTGAGGGCCTTGGGCTGGGAGGAACCTATGAAGGTGCAAAGGTGCTCCTTATCGAGGATCTGATCTCCACAGGTGGGTCTTCCATCAAAGCAGTGCAGGCGATTACCAAGGCCCAAGGTGTGTGTCCCTATACCTTTGCAATCTTCACCTATGGATTTGCCGCCGCACAGGAAGCCTTTGCCGCCTTGGACCCAGCTTGCAAGGCTTTTACCATTCTAGATTATGATGTAATGGTTGCAAGCGCCAAGGAAACAGGTTATGTGAACAGTGAGGAGGCCAGGCTGCTTACATTATGGAGGGAAGACCCCTTCGGCTGGGGTGAAAAACAGGGATTTCCCAAAGTAGACCGGTAAGGAGAGGGTAAGCGTGAGGTATCAAACATTATTGAAAGAGAGTGCAAAGAATACTGGGAATGTTGCTTGTATGGGATTGGATCCAATTCTGGAATCCCTTCCTGTCTCCAGCGGGAACCTCCGCACTGACCTGAACAGTTTCTTTCAGCAGTTGTTTCGGAGAATGAATCTTGCCGGTTTGATTCCAGCAGCTTTCAAGCCGAACCTTGGTTACTACCAGAGTCTTGACCGACCACGTGATGAAGATTTTTCCGGGAGTGCTGCTCTTGCCGATGTTTTGGATATGCTGGAGAGTTTTTTTCCAGGCATTCCTGTCATTCTTGACAGCAAGCGAGGAGATATTGCCCGAAGCAGCATGAACTACGCCAGGGAAGCGTTTGAAGCATGGCAAGTCGATGCCGTGACTGTAGCTCCCTATATGGGAAGTGACTCGGTAGAGCCTTTCCTCAGGTTCCCTGAAAAAGGCGCATATCTGCTCAATCGTACCAGCAACCCTGGTGGAAAGGATCTGCAAAATCTGCTTGTTGTGAAGGAAGACGAGAACAGTCGTCCACTTTACCTCGAGGTGGCTAGCCAAATTGCAGCCTACAACCAGAAGTCGGGAAGTGTAGGGGCCGTGGTTGGAGCCACCAATCTGCAGGAGTTGGAAGCTATTGCCGCTTTCTATCACGATCAGGCTGTTCCCTTGCTTATCCCTGGTGTCGGAAACCAAGGGGGCTCAGCTGGGGAGGTTATGACAATTTTGAGAAGAGCAGGGTATCCGGTAGAACTTGCCAGAATAAACAGCAGCAGCGCGTTGACCCATCCCTGGAAAAACAAAGGGGTTCCCGAAGATTGGCTTGAGCTCTGTATCACGAATCTTCACGCTCTGCTTGAGGAGACCTCACTATGAAGGATGTGATGGAACTACTGGTAAAACGACATCTGGATCCAGAGGCTCCTGTGCTCTTGGGAACAGTGAGTGGTGTTGCATCCACAAAACCTCGGTTGATCACCTACTTTGACAGCAAGGTATCTGCTATCAGCATTATTACAACCAAGAGCTTCCAAGTGGAAGTGAATCCAGGGAACCGTGAACCGGTGATTTGTGAGACCTCAGTAGGAAACTTTGGGAACTCAGTTGGTTTGCGCAACCCTGGAATGGAACAAGCGCTGTATGAGATTGGAAAACTTAGGAAAGAGCACACCTTCTCCAGCTACCTCAATGTCTCCCTCTCTGCAAATAGCGTAGAAGATTTCATTACCTTGGTGAAAGCTTTTGATGAGGTGGCCGATCTGGTGGAGTTGAACTTCTCCTGTCCCCACGCATCGGCGGGATATGGTGCATCAATCGGCTGTGACCAGAACATTGCCGCAGAATATGTACGATTGATCAAGGAAGCAACCAAGGAGTGTAAAGCCCCCTTGTTTGTAAAACTCACTCCAAATGTTGATGACATCGGTGTGATAGCAAAAGCGGTGATGGATGGTGGTGCCGATGGTCTGGTTGCAATCAATACGGTTGGCCCGATTGTCCATAAAGATCCAGGTTCAGGGTTTCCTATATTGCAGAACAGGCTTGGGGGAAAGGGTGGAAGCAGCGGGCACCATATCTATGAGCGCGCGCTTTCAGCCATCAAGGAGATCAGGGAAGCTTGTGGGGATGCCATTCCTCTCATCGGAATGGGAGGCGTGAGCACCGGTGCAGAAGCTGCAGCCTTGATAGCCTCTGGAGCTGATGCAGTCGGTATTGGTTCAGCCCTTGGTACTGTGGACCAAAAGGTATGGCCTGAATACCTCTCTGCTGTGAAGCGTGAGGCCGAAGCAATAATACGCGGTGAGGATTCCGTCAAAGAGCAATCTACCACCTACATTATCAAGCATCGACAGATGGCGTATGAGAAACATCAGGTAATCAAGCGTGAGCAGTACGGCAAGGATACCTGTATCATTACCCTGGATGGAACGCTTGACTGCAAGGCAGGACAATTTGCGTTTCTATGGATTCCTTCCATCGGGGAAAAACCGTTTTCCGTTGCTCATAACAAACCACTGACGTTCATTGTCAAGAACCGTGGGCCATTTTCAGCTGATCTTTGTGGTTTGCAGGTGGGTGATGAGGTCTTTGTACGGGGCCTCTATGGTGCGCAGCTGAACAATGAGATAACTAAGAAAGCGCTCTTGTTGGGTGGAGGTACCGGGGTGGCCGTCCTTCCCAGTCTAGCTGAACAATTGAGAAGGCAAGGAACGGAAATGGACATCCTTGTCGGAACCAGCGAAACCGTGGAAGGAAAAGCCCTGCTGGAAGAGGAGCTCTTTACTTATGGAGCATTTACCTGTATTGCTGATGAGGGGAGGCCAGGTAGGGTATTGGACCTTCTGGACAGCATTTCACTGGATGATGACCAAGCCTGCTACCTTGTAGGTCCTGAGGTATTCATGGCCATCGCCTGCCGCAAATTGTTGGGTAGGGGAATTAAGGAACAAAATCTATACCTGTCGATGGAAAGGACCACGCTCTGTGGAATAGGAATGTGTGGGGAGTGTGCCTGTGGTGACCGCCTCACCTGCAGATGGGGCACATTCATGCAGTACGACTATTTGGCGAAAGAGGCGCCTGAATTGATTGCCTATGATTGACCCTCATGTACATCTCCGTGATTGGAAAGAAAAAGAGAAGGAAACCCTAGCCCATGGGTTGGCTGTTGCTCTCTCATGTGGAATTGATGAGGTATTCGACATGCCGAATACCCAACCAACCCTAACAGAACGAAATACTGTTCTGAAACGGCTCAAGGATGCTGAACAGTGTGGTATTGGCGTCCACTATCATCTCTATGCTGGGCTGACATCTTCTCCCGAGCAGATTGGAGCAATGGTCTCTCTTGTCCAGGAACTTTTTCCACGAGTAGTAGGACTCAAGATGTTTGCCTCTCACTCGACCGGCAATATGGGACTTGTGCAGGAAAAGGAACAAGCGTTGGTGTATCGTACCTTGAGCGATTGTGGATATGAAGGAGTGGTTGCCCTACACTGTGAAAAAGAATCCCTGTTGCATCCTGAGCTGTATAATACCACTGACTTTTCCAGCCATAGCCTTGCAAGGCCTGTCGTTGCAGAGGTGGAAAGTGTCTCAGATCAGCTCCGTATTGCCCAGGAGGAAGGGTTCAAGGGACACCTGCACTTCTGCCACCTTAGTAGTATTGAGGCTCTCCATGAAATTGAGAAAGCCCGTTCTCAGGGGGTTCGTGTCAGCTGTGCGGTCACTCCTCATCATGCGCTCCTTTCCAGTGATGACGCAAAAGACCGTTCGCTGTATGCAAAGATGAATCCTCCGCTTCGCAGTGAGACTGAGCGTAGCACCCTCTTTGCTGCTTTGTTGGGAGGAAGAATTGACTGGATAGAGAGCGATCATGCTCCGCATACACTTCACGATAAAGAAGCAGGGGCAAGTGGCATTCCCGGCTTCAGTGGAATCCTGCTTTTGGTCAAGGAATTGCTTGAACAAGGCGCAACAGCACCCTTGTTGCAGAAGCTGTTGGGCAGGAGGGTGCAAGAGGTGTTTCACCTACCCTGTCGAGAAATCTTCATTCCAGCGTATGATGACCTGGAATCACTTTCTACCAAAAGTGCAGACGAGTATCCCTGGGACAGTTATCGTAACTTGCGATTGCGTTAAGGAAAACCCTCCTGTATACTAATGCAACCGGGAGGGAATCTTGATTGATTTACGGAGACATTCAAGTAGGCATCTAGAGACGAAACTCATCCTACCGATTCCAGAGACGAGAAAGTATGAACGGGAAATTCACTACTATCTATTCTCGCCTCCCCAGCTGTATGTAAATCGCTCTATGTACAGTGAAGAACATATTCTCCACAAATTTCAAAGTCATGGTAGATACTCCTCTCCTGAAATAACATTGGAAGAGTTGCTCGATGATGGGAATTCACTCAGTCCTCTCTCCATTCTCAAGCAGTACACCCAGGAACTCTTGATTGATCTGAATGCAGTACAGGAGCGAAACGTAATCCATGAATTGCAGACAGTGGTGAACTCAGTACGCCATGAGACAAAGGCATGTCTGAAGGATTGCAAGGACATGGTGAAACTCGGCATGCATGACGATCTGAATGCAACATTGATGAACTGGCACGAAAGCGCTTCGGCTCTTCTAAAAATTCTCAGAGGTATGATTTCTGAAATCCAGGAAAAAGTGGACCCTGAGAGTCGTCTGTTTCTTGCCTACCTCTGGACGGATGAGGCAGTGAGTCTGATTTGTGAGAAACATGCCATTGATCTTTATATGGCTTCAGCCTCGATGGGAAATGAGGAAGATAAGCAGATACTTGGTAAGTTGATGCAGTTTTCCCGTGATGAACTGGAATACCGTAGCAAAATGGAGTATCCAAGCGGAAGCACCAATGCAGAGACAGTACAATATAGGAAGGCAGTATTGACGAAGTGGACACAGTCCAGTCTCTACCTCGTTCCCAATATATCCAAATGGCCGAAGCGAGTTTCAGAGATTCTTGCAGGAATTGCTGCTGCTGTCGCAATGGCCTTTGCACTATTGACAACCATATTTGCGGAAGAAACATTCATCAAGAATTCCTTGCAGTGGGCGCTGATAGTCATCATCGGTTATGTATTCAAGGATAGGATCAAGGAATGGCTCAGGCTCTTCTTCAATGCAGTCCTGCCAAAGATGATGGCCGATGAGATTTCCTCTTTTCTTTCCCCAAAGACCAACAAGAAGATATGTTCAAGTAGGATCAAGCTCAAGATTACCAATCCTGATGAAATACCCGCTCCTGTGAGAGAGATTCGTAGGGATAAGAACAATCCTTTCAGGGATATGCTCCCCCAAGAGGATGTCATCCATTATGTTCGTAATTTGACCATGCATCCACTATCCAAACAGGGTATGGCTCGTGACCGGTTTCCCCGAGAGAACCACTTTACCTTGGTTACAAGGATACGGCTTGATGATTTTCTGAAAGAGATGGATGATCCCAATGACGTGGTATTCAGAATGGACCCAGATGCAGATGAACTGGATCAGCTAAACAGTGAACGTGTGTACCATCTGCATCTGGTCATGCGAGAATATTCAAAAAAAGAGGGCTTGGAACTCTACACTCACTATACGGTGGTTCTGAACAAGAGCGGAATTGTCCGCCTTGAACAGATGCCGCTCTCCTAGAGGCCGATCTTGGTGGCGGCCCCAGCCATTGCTTCTATGGTGAGCGAAATGATGTGATTCATCTCGATGCCGAGCTTTTCTGCACCTTGGGAAATAAGGTCTCGGTTTACTCCAGCCGCGAACGTTTTGCTCGTCCATTTTTTCTTCACCGACTTCACACTCATTCCTTCCATTTTCAGAGGACGCATCAGGGCAGTTGCATACACCAGACCGGTTAACTCGTCAATGGTGTAGAGAACCTTCTCCATGAAATGTTCCGGCTCAATCGTGCTGCAGATGCCATACCCATGGCTGCAGACAGCCCTGATAAACGCATCGTCAACGTCAATTTCCTGCAATAATTCTGGAGCTTTCTGGCAGTGCTCCTCGGGGAACATACCATAGTCTATATCATGAAGGAGTCCAACCAGTGACCAGTACTCCTCATCATACCCATACTCCTTCGCGAATCGCCGCATCGTCTCCTCAACTGAATAGGCATGGTAAACCAGTGCTTCATTAGGATTGTATTTTCTCAGCAATGCATCAGCTTCTTCTCGTGTAACCATCATGTTCCTCCTTGTAGCGAGTATAGAATGTTTATCTTGTTTCGAAAAGAGAGAAAAAAAACTGGCAACCCCTTTATTAGGCTAACGTGATTGTGGTAGTATTGCTGTGGTGCTTGCCAGACTGGTAGGCCATCTTGTTATGAGGAGGAACCCATGTCTACAGTAGACGACGGTGGCAGTATAAACCCGCTGCCTAGAAACACCCGAACGGCGTCCTCCTATCCCCAACACAAGAAGTAATCATGATTCTTCCTGCAAAGGGCTGGGTATGGATGCAAACACAGCCATGGAGGAAGTATGATCACCATTAGAAAGAATCTTATAAGCCAGATTCCCGGAGAGCCCATTCAGGAGGCTCCTTACACTTGGGTCGACGCTAGGGATATCAACAGAGATGATATCACCCAGCTCGAAGAAAAATATGCCATTTCCAGCGAATTGCTCGCAGATATCATGGACCAGGACGAACAGGCCCGCATTGAACGTGAAGATGATTATATTGCGTTGATCATGCGTCTGCCCGCCCTGGCCGATGATTGCAAGGGAATAAACCAGTATGCAGTTCCGCTTGGTATTGTACTGGTACGTGATACTGTTATCACCATCTGCCAAAGTGACAGCATCGTGCTTGAGGATTTTGCCAAGAACCGGTATCGACAATATCCGGTACAGACCGCCGAAGGATTCGTTGTAAGCATCCTCGGTCGTGCAGTGATGGTGTACATCCGTCTTCTTAAATACATCAACCGCCAGAAATCACAGGTTGAGGAACAACTGCACAAGAGTATCATGAATTATGAGTTGATTCAGTTGCTGCAGATCCAGAAATCCTTGGTCTATTTCTCCACGAGCCTGACAACCAATGAAGCATTGATGGAACGGTTGCAACGCACCCCGTATTTCCGTCTGGAAAGCGAGGATGAGAGGGATTTCCTTGAGGACGTCATTACAGACAACAAACAAGCAATCGAGATGGCGAATATTTACTCATCAATCCTGACCGGGACGATGGATGCTTTCGCATCGGTCATCAGCAACAACATGAATGTAATCATGAAACGGTTGACCATCATTTCAATCAGCTTGATGATACCTACGTTTATCACCGGTTTCTATGGGATGAATATTGCCTTGCCCTACATGCAAAGTCCTTTTGCATGGATTGGGATTCTGGTATTCTGTGGAGCCAGTTCGATGATTGGTGGCTGGGCGCTCTCTGACCGGAGGAATGCACGGTTGGTTCAACGTTCAGTGCAAGGGTCCCGTCAGGCAGAGAAAGAATATCGTAAGAAAAAACGAAAAAAACGTGGTCTTCCTGATTGATTCACAACCACTTGTAATGGTAGTATCCGCTCCGTTCTAGGGAGTACATCACAGATGGACAGTATTGAGGAACTCATAAGAGCGTTCGAAGGAACGTATGTAGGCCAGAATATGGCCGACTTGGTCGAATTGTATTCAACCATCGAAAAACAAACAAATAATTTCTGTTCAAAGTACAGTATTGCCTGTGGAAGTGGCTGCGGTACGTGCTGTGAGCACTTTATGCCGGATATAACGGTAAGTGAAGCTCGTTTGGTTGCTGCCTATCTTCTCCTCTTCAAGAAAGATACAACTCGTATCGAAGCGGTGAATAATGCACAGGGGAATACAAGTGGACCCTGTCCTCTCTATGACCCCGACTCTCCCCATCACTGCACAGTCTATCAAGCACGACCGCTTATCTGTCGGTTGTTTGGTGCCTGCGCCAGCCAGGGAAAGGATGGAAGAGCCGTGTTCAGACGTTGTAAATACAATGGAGAACAAACCATGCCTTTGTCTTTGACTTTTGATGAGGATGTACCGGTAATGCAAGACTATAGTTATGCACTGCGGTCGCTTGATGATGGCAACGGCAAGGTAGGGTATCTCAGTGAAATGGTCTCTTCTTTGGTTGAGCAGTTGCGATTTCTCTCAAGTATGCTCAGTCTTGATGATACCAATCCGGATGACACCCCAACTCCCCTTGCCAGCTAGCGTATGACTCGTACCAAGTATCCGTTGAGGTATTCAGATTCTGGGAATGAAATCCTGATCGGATGGTCATGTCCTTGGCCAAGCTTCTGAAGGATCTGGATCTCTACCATAGCATCTTTTGCACTCCAGGCAAGGATCATGCGGAGCTGTTCCGCACTGATGGCTGAGCTGCAGGAGAAGGTTGCAATGATACCACCGTCCTTGATCTTCTGCATTGCCAAGCGATTCAGATCCTTGTAGGCTTTCTGGGCTCCTTCCGCTTGTGCCTTGGTCTGGGCAAGCTTGGGAGGATCGAGAATCATGAGATCATAGTGATCCTTTTCTATATGCCGCATCTGCTCAAAGATATCACATTGGGTAATTTCGACTTTCTCCCGGCTTCCTTCTGGAATAGTCTTGAGGTCCTGGTTGATATGGATATGGACCAATGCCTGCCTCAGGGCTTGTTCGCTCGAATCGAGGAGATCGACATGCTTTGCACCGGCTCTCAGTGCATGCAGGGTGAAAGCTCCGGTGTAGGAACATCCATCGAGTACCACAGCATCCTTTGCATACGCCTCGATAACCCGTCTGCTCTCTCGTTGATCACAATAGAATCCACTTTTTTGCCCTTTTCCTGGAGCAACTTCATAGTAGAGATTATCTTCACGGAAACGAACGGGATCGAGTTTCTTGGATGGGGTGAAATACTGGCCATCCTGGTAGTAGACGAGGGACTCCTTGAGATGTTCAGCAGCAGTAAAGGCACTGTCTGTATTGAGAATAATCAAGGAAGGTTTGAGAAGTGATTCCAATGTCTCTACGATGAGGTCTTGAAAGTGATATGCTACACGGCTGCTGATGATGATCCTGAGCATGGTTCCGTATACATCCACTACCAAACCTGGTAGATAATCCGCCTCTGAAAAAATGATTCGGAAGGTAGTGGTTGCCCCGGCCTTGTCCTCGAAGAACATTTTTCTGCGGAGAACACTCTGGGCGATGGTTTGTTTCCACCACCGCTCATCGATTCTCTGGTTCTCGTTCCAGGAGAGCAGGCGCAAGGGGATATGGCTTTCTTTGTCATACCAACCCCATGCAATGAATTGTCCTTCATCTGTTTCTGCTCTGGTAACCCCTGTTTCAAGGAGAGAGATGTCATTTTCGATAGCGCCGCTGAAGACCCATGGATGGTGACGGAGAAGTTGTTTTTCCTTGCCACCTTTAATTGTAATGGTTTGCATGGGTACACTCTAGCGGAGTGTATCTATTTTGTCAAAACATAGGGTCTTCCTTTTGTCAAAACGTTTGTTGACTTGCCACCTCTCTATGCTCGATAATGGCGATATGTTGAAACCGTTGTCCAAAGCAATACTCTTTGATATGGACGGTACCCTCATCGATACCATTGAGGATATCCGTAGTGCTTTCAATGTTGCTCTTTCCTTGGAGGGGTTGCCACCGTTCTCAGCCGCATTGGCGAAACAAGTAGTGGGACGTGGGCTCTACAATGCACTAAAGGGTGCTCTTTCCTACTATGAACATCCCGTCGATGCAGCACGGTTTGCATTCCTTTATCAATCCATGATGGATTATTATCAGGCACACTATGCTGATATGAGCCACCCCTACCAAGGAATCCTTCCTCTTCTTGATAGATTGGAATCTTCTGGGGTAGCCATTGGAATACTTTCCAACAAAGAGGATGTGCTTACCCAAAAAATTGTCAAACAATTACTTCCCCAATTCCCTTTCGCTTCAGTGAGAGGCTTGGTAGAGGGATCTCCCAGAAAACCCGATCGGCATGCAATCGATCTTTTTTGTAGTCAACAGGGTGTAAACGTAGGCGAACTCTGCTACATTGGGGATAGTGAAGTGGATTATCAGACTGCCCAGAATGCTGGGTGTTCTCATATTTTGGTCTCGTGGGGATTCAGGCCAAAGGAAGAACTGCAAGCACTTCCCGGCTCTGTGGTTGTCGATACGGTGGATGAATTGGAGGATGTAATCTATGGCGTACAATGAGAAAGATCTGAAAAGGAAGGCTGAGGCATACTTACAGGCAGAGGACCAGGAGGTTTTTAGGAAAGCTGTAGAGCAAGAACTTGCCGAGGGGAACTGGGAAGCGTTGTACGATCGCTTTTATACCAGTCTCTCCTTTGGTACTGCAGGGATGCGTGGTGTCATTGGTGGGGGAACCAACCGCATCAACACCTTCATGGTCTGTAAAGTTACCCAGGGATTGAGTGAGTATCTCTATGAAGCATCTAGTAATCCTTCAGTAGTCATTGCATATGACAGTCGCAATTACAGCGACCTGTTTGCGAATGAAGCAGCACTGGTACTTGCTGCAAACGGTGTCTCGGTGTTTCTCTACCCTGTGTTGCACCCTGTACCGATGCTCAGTTTCGCCGTGCGCTATTTACAGACCACAGCAGGCATTGTTATTACAGCCAGTCATAATCCAGCCCAATACAACGGTTATAAAGTCTACTGGAAGGATGGTGGGCAAGTAACGCCTCCTCACGATTTTGGAATTGCAGAGCATGCCAATGCAGTGACAGCAAAGGATATCAAGAAAATAAGTGCGGAAACAGCCCGCTCTAAAGGATTGCTCGTACCTGTCCCGGAGAAAGTGGACCAAGCATACTTTCATACCGCTCTGCTGAATCTCAGGAGGCCTGCTCTGGTGCAGAACAATCCCATTACTGTGGTGTACACCCCACTGCATGGATCTGGCAATCTCCCGTTGCAACACCTGCTCTCCCAGGTCGGAATCAAATGTGTGGTAGTGGAGGAACAACAAGAGCCTGATGGTAACTTTCCCACCGTGCCACTGCCGAATCCTGAGTACCCCGAAGCGATGAAGATGGCACTTAAGCTAGCTGAGCGTGAGAAAGCCGACATTGTATTGGGAACCGACCCTGATGCAGATCGACTGGGAATAGCCATTCCACTTTCTGCAAAAAAGGATACATATCATCTGCTTACGGGTAATCAGATAGCCGCATTGCTTGCCGATTATCTCATGGGAGCTGATGGTGAGCAACTCATGAAGAAAACCCCTCTCGTGGTAAAGAGTCTGGTTACCACTGACTTGGTGAAACGAATCGTGGAAAGCCAAGGGGGACGTTGCAAGGATGTTCTCACTGGTTTCAAGTATATTGCCGAAGAAATAGCATCCCTTGAAGGCCCGAAAGGAGAACGTGAGTATTTCCTGTTCGGATGTGAGGAGAGCCACGGGTATTTGACGCTTCCCCAGGTACGAGACAAGGATGCAATAAGCAGTGCTTTGATAAGTGTAGAGATGATGTGCCACTGGGCAAGCAAAGGGATGACCCTCAAGGACCGGCTGGATCAGATTTACGATACATGGGGTTTCTCTACCGAGGCGGTCTTTGCAAAAGATTATGTAGGAGCCACAGGGAAAGAAAAAATGACCCAGATTATGACTGGGCTGCGAAAACTTAATGTAGGCGATGCACTGGCCGGGCATACGATAACCAGCAAGCAGGATCTGCTTGATGGGAAACAGACAGAATTCCCTCCCAGTGATGTCCTCATCCTCTTCCTTGAAGGTGGAGATAAGATTGTAGTGAGACCAAGTGGAACTGAACCAAAAATCAAATATTACTTTTTCTTCACTGCAGATGGAATAGACCGGACTGAGTTCGAACAGAACTTAGGGAAACGGATAGACGCATATAAGGCGGCACTTTCGTGATTACATGCTATTTGATACAACGACAGAACAAGGAAAACCTCACACTTTCTCCCTATCTTGATATCAATCGGGTAGGGCATTGGAGTGAAGATGAGCAGGTTGTGCTCAAAAGTAGTGGAATGCTGACCAAGAACCAGAGGGATGAAGCTTCCTATGCACTCTACGCAGCCATTGATTTCAGCGTGGATCGATGGATCCAGAACAAGCAGTACATTCCAAGGTTGTTGATCTCAGCGGCTGTATTTACAGCTTCTTACTTCTTCTTATCCCTCGTGATCAGGGACCCCGTGCCCATGGTTGATGAATTACTCATCAGTGGTGGTTTGGTACTGCTTGCATGGAACTACCTTGCAAAACGGGATACCCGTTCCTCTATTGCCCAAAGAAGGCGTTATGAATTGAAGTTGCGCTGTGGGGAGCGTGAGCAGGAAATTGACGAGCAACTGTTTGCAGTTGAAGCGTTTCTGGATGAAGCTTCATCAGAAGACTCTTTGGAGCTCTGTAATAGTCTGGCATTGGTCTCTTCCGAACCTCTAAAGCCGATTAGCTATGAGGGGTCGAATGAGACGCTTAAAGAACTTGGTGAATTATTGGCACACTATCTCCGTATCTACAACAAGAGCCTCTACAAAACTGCAGTGAAGGTCCACAACCAACGAATGCAACGCAGAAAAAATGAACGTCTTGCTGCTCGTCTATTTCATCAAAGCATGCAGAAGCGGCTAGATATAGGGCTGCTTGCATTGTTGGTATCGCTCATGGAGCTGTAGCTGAAGCAAAACTAAGCCTGTGAGGTCTTTCTCTGGTATGGAAGACCTGCTCCATCCACTAAAACTCTTACTTCCCTTGTTCACACTGGCAATCTACCTTGCCAGTTGTGGATCGTGTCTCTTCTCATATCCTCTTCAGGTGGGGCTTGTCTTAGGCTCCATGGTACTCATTGCTGCTCCTTTCTTCCCAGCCCGTACAAAGAGCCTCATCGTGTTGTCTTGTTTCATGTATTGCTTCTTCCTGTTGTTGGCCCGGGGAGTGACGAACAGTGCCATGGTCTTTGCCTTTCCACAAAACAGGATTGTGATGCTGGAAGGAAAATTGCAGGAGGACTCCTCACTTTCCCGAAGTGGTGATCAACTGCTGCGGCTCTCTTTGACAGGGTGTACTACCAAACGTGGGTATCAGGGAAGTGCATCAGGCGTCGTGCCGGTCTTGGTTCCTGTAGAAGCGGTTCTGGTTGCTTCTTCTGAGGTCCACGTTTGGGGGCAGTGGGATGATACAGAAACAATCCTCTATGCTGAGGGCATCCAAGTACTTGGAATCCCTCCTATTGCACTTGCACGTCGCACCCTACTTGAAGCATTGCAACGACGTTTGGAAGTAAGCATAGAGGATGCGCAAGTACGGAGTCTTGCTTCCATGTTGCTCTTGGGGCAGTTGAGCGGTGAGTCCTTCCTGCTCAAGGATAAGGCGATCCGCTGTGGTTGTGCCCATATCCTTGCCCTCTCTGGTATGCATTTGCATTTTTTCATCCTTCTCGCAGGGTTTTTTGGCAAGCGTCTGTTCGGCCCATTTTGGGGTAAACGGTTTGCCTGTATCTTTCCCTGCTTTTACGTGTTGGCTGTAGGGCCAAAACCTTCACTATTGCGAGCTTTGGGAATGTATATGTTTCAGTTGGTCCCACGTTCGAAACAATTTTCCTTGCTTGTTCCCTTCTATCTTACGGGGTTTCTCCAAATATGGCTTTTCCCGTTCTCCGTGACGAGTTTTGCGTTTCTCTATAGCTATGGTGCATTTGCCATGATTCTCTTTGGAAGAGGGCTTCCTCCCATTCCCCTGTTGAATACGGCGCTTGCAATCATTGGAACCGGACCTGCCAGTATGATGCTCACAGGAACGTGGAATCCAGCAGGATTGCTGTACAGCATCCCTGCGACACTCCTGATTAATCTTGCGATGGTGTTCAGCTTGCTCACACTCGTATTTGGGTCTTGGTTTTCCTTTCCTCTAGGCATGGTCTATCAGGGAATGAATGCGTTGTTCACCCTTGGTGCTGAAAAGATCTGGATGTTGTCGTGGAATACCTATGTGCTCTTCACACTCCTTCTGTTGACCACACTTGTTGCATTTGGCTATGCTAAGCGGGTCTTGCAAACAAAACGAAGGAGAGAGTATGCGTTGGAACTTTGCCTACGATTCGCCACATGCGATCAGCGAGCTGCTGCAGAGAGAGGGGTTGGCGATGACCAAGAAATTTGGACAGAACTTCCTGCTCTCGAGACCGGTTCGTGAACGCATCGTCTCACTCCTTGAACCTCTTGAAAACACCACGGTTTGGGAAGTTGGTCCTGGGATTGGCTCCCTGACTGCGTTGCTTCTGGAAAGGGGGGCAGTGGTAACGGCTTTTGAGATTGACCATGGGTTTTGCAGAATACTGAGAGAGCATGCCTTCGGTGAAGATCCGGCATTCCATCTTGTTGAGGGGGATGCCCTGAAGACCTTGCCAGCCACTTTCTATCAAAACGCTGCACCTGAGCGAATCTGTGGCAACCTTCCCTATAATGTAGGATCGGTTGTGATCGCAAAGATTCTGGAAGAAGGGTACCGAATCCCTCAGATGGTATTCACGTTGCAGAAAGAGGTTGTTGACCGCCTCTGTGCCTCTCCAGGTTCCAAGCTGTGGTCATCGTTTTCTCTGCTAGCCCAGATGGATTATGAGGTGACCCAGTCGTTTGTCATCAATGCTGGAGCTTTTTTCCCCACGCCGAATGTCACCAGCAGTGTGGTTCATTTCACTTTACGCGAAGAGAGCCTGGTCAAGGATGAGCTGCGTGCGAGTTTCCTGTTGGTGATCAGGGATTTGTTTGCACAACGAAGAAAGACAGTGAGAAACAACCTGCTTGCTGGAAAGATTGGAGCACTGTTGGGAAAGGAAGGGGTTGTCTCGATGCTTGAGGACAGTAGTGTTGAGCCATCACTGAGAGCAGAAGCTCTCTCCTGGTCACAGTTTCTTGCCCTTAGTGAGACTCTCTCCAGCTATCAAGCCAGGTGAAGCGTACAGGGTAGATACATTCAGAGAAGATTCAATGGTTTTTGTGCTTTCAATCATACATTGCCTACCCGTAGAGACGAGGCAATCGTATAGAAAAGTAGGGCATGGGGTAAGGGCGGGAAGGAAAAACTCCCGCCCTTTGTTGGCTGTTAGTTGCTTGCTGCCTGTGCAAGTGTGATTGCACTGGTCACCACGATATCCTCAATGGAGCATCCGCGGCTAAGATCGCTGATCGGTTTTGCAAATCCCTGGAGGATTGGTCCATAAGCTTCAGCTCCTGCAAGACGCTGTACCAGCTTATAGCCGATATTGCCCGCTTGAAGATCAGGGAAAATCAGCGTGTTTGCATGGCCGGCAACACTGGAGTCAGGAGCCTTGCTCTTTGCAACGCTGGGAACAATGGCTGCATCAAGCTGCAATTCACCATCGATTTGCAGATCAGGAAGGTTTTCCTTGACAATGTTGGTAGCTTCGACCACCTTGTCAACCAAATCCCCTTTTGCAGAGCCCTTGGTTGAGTAACTGAGCATGGCTACCTTCGCCTCAGTGTTGAGGAAGGTCTTGCAGGATATGGCGGAAGCTTTAGCAATTTCAGCCAACTGTTCAGCTGTTGGATTGGGGATGGTGGCGCAGTCAGCAAAGATAAAGGAGCCATTTGCCCCATATTCACTCTTGTCAGTCGCCATAACGAAACAGGAGGATGCATATTTGATTCCTGGCTTGGTCTTGATGATCTGGAAAGCGGCAAGCAGTACGTTGCCGGTGGTGTTCTCAGCTCCAGCAACCATTGCATCAGCCTTGCCAAGACGAACCATCATGGCTCCCCAGCGCAGGGGGTCGATGATGCTTTGATACGCTTCTTCTTCACTCATGCCTTTGTGCTTGCGAAGTTCATGGTATTCCTTTGCAAAAGCGTCACGATCTTCACTGGAGGATGGATCTACAATGGAGATGCCCTCAAGAGAAGTTTTTACTGCTTCTGCAGCTTCTTTGACTGCATCCACTGCACCGACCAGGATAACTGATGTAGCCAGTTTCTCGTCGACAATCCTCCTTGCGGCTTGGATGGTTCTGCTCTCGGTTCCCTCAGCCAGAACAAGCTTTTTCTGGGCCTCAATTGCTTGGGCCTTCATTTTTTCTGCAAACGTCATGGTTATGCTCCTTGACAGGTTAGATTAGGTAGCTCCTTTTCAGTGTATCACGTTAGAATATCTTAGAGAAGGCACAACTTAGGCTTGATTGCGGTACATCCTAGCCTCCTCTCTGGAGCGAGTGCCGGGAAAGCAAGGTGAGATACCCCGTCCCTTGGGGCGGAAAAGGAGGCAACGCCTCCTGAGTCCATGGCTTGCCCTGGGGTATTGATACCTTTCATTGCTTTCCAGTACAATGCGGTTCATGAAAGAGAGCATGCGTATCGGAGTATATGGAATGGGACGATTTGGTTCCTTCTGGGCAAAGGAATTAGCTGATCATGGGTTCGAGGTAATCGCCTACAGCAGAAGAAGTAAAAACGTTCCCCCAGGGGTTCGCCCCGGAACAGAGGAAGAAGTCCTTACCACTTCAGCCCTGTTTTTCTGTGTCTCAATCAGCTCCTTTAGGGACGTACTTGCACGTACTTCTGGAAGCATCGGGAAGGACACGGTAGTAATGGACACCTGCTCGGTTAAACTGTATCCGGCCAAAGTCATGCGAGAGTTGCTTCCTTCCTCCGTACAGAGTATTGCAACCCATCCAATGTTTGGTCCTGACTCGGGAAGGGACGGGGTTTCGGGACTTCCTTTGGTGATCTGTCCGGTCAATTGCAAGCAGGAGATACTCTCCTGGTGGGCTCATGAATTTGCTCGCTGGGGTCTCGATGTAATACGTATGAGTTGCGACCAGCACGACCGTGAGGCGGCTTGGTCACAAGGGATTACCCACTTTGTAGGGCGAACGCTCTCTGAACTTTCCCTTGGCGATACCAAACTGGCGACCAAGGGATATAAGTCTCTCATGAGTGTGGTAGAACAGACTTGCAATGACCCCATACAACTATTCTATGATCTGCAACGCTACAATCCGTATGCAAGGGATATGCGCATGGAGCTCAAGGGAGCACTCGATACGGTCATGGATGTCCTGAAAAAGCAGGAGGAATGTGAGTGAATGTGTGTGTATATACCTTGGGATGTCGGCTGAACCAGTGCGAGAGTGAAGCTATTGCCGATTCTTTTTCCAAGGAAGGGTTCACTGTGGTAAGCGAGGACCAGGGTGCTGATTTGTATATTGTCAATACGTGTACGGTTACCAGCAAGGCAGAGCAGAAAGCGAGAAGGATGATCCGGAAGTTTGCCAAGACTGCTCCTACCCTTGCAACAGGTTGTTATGCCCAGGTCAATGAAGAGGAACTGAAAGCACTCAGTGACCAGGTCACTGTGGTGCCCTTGGAAAAGAAAGCGCATCTTCTCCAGCTTGCAAAGCATCTGAAGGCATCCCTGGTTTCTGGCATGAGCATGCGTGAAGGGTGTCTTTCCTTCAGTGATGGAAAGGCTTCTGTCTTTGACTATGATGCTGCTTCTTTCTCCTACCATAGTAGAGCATATCTGAAGATTCAGGATGGGTGTGACAATAGCTGTGCGTATTGCCGCGTGCATATTGCACGAGGCAAGGCAATTAGTCTTGATCCCAATCTTGTCATCGAGCGAGTTTTGGCACTCGAGGAGGCAGGATTCCAGGAGATCATGCTAACCGGTGTGAATCTCACCATGTATGACCACCAGAGGGATGGATTGGGTGGATTGCTTGAAACGTTGCTCTCAGTGCTTTCTGCTGATGTCAGGCTTCGTCTCAGTTCGATGGAACCCGATCACATTGATGAACGTCTGTTGCAAGCCTTGCGGGATTCACGGATGCAACCGCACTTCCACATACCGGTGCAAAGTGGGAGCGACCGGGTTCTGCAGCTTGTAGATAGACACTATACCATCGGGGAACTAGCAGCAATTCTGGGCCAACTCAAACAGGTGAAGGATGACCCATTCTTGGCGGCCGATATTATTACAGGTCTTCCTGGGGAGACAGAAGCGGATTTTGAGGAAACGAAGCAGTTCATTCTCAGCCAAGGGTTCTCAATGCTGCATGTCTTTCCCTTCTCACCCCGACCCGATACCCCGCTTTATCATGCAAAACACCGAGTGCCAGAAAAGATTCGTGATGAGCGGGCCCTTGAACTGAGAAAACTCTCAAAGCAGTTGCACGATACATACAAAATGCGGCAACTGGGTAAAGAGAGTGAGGTAATCCTCCAGAACAGGAAAGGGGGCTATTGGTATGGCTTGAGCGGGAACTATCTGGAAGTGAAAGTAATTGATGCTCCTCCCTTTGCAAGGGAAGGGATGTTGGTAAAGGGTCGCTTTAGTGACAAGCTACCCAACGTTGGAAAGATGGAGTTCATTTCCTATGAAACGGCTATTCACGACTGAACGTCTTGATGCATATATCATCTCGAGCTCACTGGCAGGACCCTACCTTGCATATGAGAAGAGAAACCGGGAGTTGTTTCGTCCCTACTCAATTCCCCAAAAGGAGAGCTACTACACCCTAGGCTCGTTTCAAAATGTCTCGGACCGTCAGTACGCCCTCTATGAAGAACACAGAATGCTTCCCTTGCTTTTTTTTGCGAAGGATACACGAAAGCATGTCATAGCCCTGGTCAGTTTGAATCAATTGGTATGGGGGCCCTTTCGCTCAGGGAAGCTTAGCTATAGTGTGGATGGGGACAAACTGCGCCAAGGATATGGTTCAGAAGCGGTATTGGGTGTCATTGCTTACGCATTTGAACAACTTGGAGTACATCGTATCGAGGCACATATCCAGAAGGAAAACAGTGCCAGTCTCGCTTTTGCAGAGCATCTGGGATTCCAAGTTGAGGGGACGGCAAAAGGATATCTGTACAGGGATGGAGCATGGATAGACCATCTACGTCTGTCCCTGCTTAACGATGAATTGGATATTCGCTCCCTCAGCTAGGGCGATTTCTGAGTTCCCTCACTGTAATCTTGGGTTCCTGGATAGTGACCATTGTATTGGGGGCAACAGACTCCTTGATCCATACGTTGGATCCTATCACTGCATTCTTCCCAATCGTTATATCCCCCAGGATGGTTGCATTGGAATAGATGGTGACATTGTCCTCAATCGAGGGGTGTCTTTTTGCGCCCCTGATCAAGCTGCCGCAGGCGTCCTTGGGAAAGCTCAATGCCCCCAGGGTAACTCCTTGGTAGAGCTTTACATTATTGCCAATGACCGTGGTCTCCCCGATTACCACACCAGTGCCGTGGTCGATGAAGAACGAAGCTCCAATCTTTGCACCGGGGTGGATGTCAATGCCGGTTTCCTTGTGTGCATACTCATTGAACATGCGAGGGATCAAGGGGACATCCATTTTGAACAGTTCATGTGCAATACGGTGGATGGTGAGTGTCTTGATGCATGGGTAGGAGAGGATGACCTCCCTGATATTTCTTGCTGCGGGATCGCCATCGAAGGCTGCCTTTGCATCCATCTTTAGTTTTATACGAATTTCCGGCAACAATGCACACAGTTGCCCGATCGCAGTATCGGCCTTCTTATGAGCATCACATTCATCAAGAGATGGGTCGTCGTATCGAAACGCAAGTAACAACTGGCTCTTCAGCTGTGAACATACATCCTGCATCTGTGCTCTCAGGATTTCTTGTAGCCCGAGTTCAGCGCGGTCACGTCCACAGCGGCCAGGGAACATCAGTTCAAGAAACTCGTTGGAAATTTCTCCGATGGAAAGCATCTGTGGTAGTGGTTTCAAGCCATGAAAATTGGCATCTCCAGCGACACGGTCGAAGGTCCTGTAGAATGCCTCTATATAGGATGAAGCATCAAATTGTTGGTCTTTGCACTGTTCCATACGCCTACCATACGGCTCTTGCAGACTTTTATGCAAGCACTTGGCCGAGAAACTGCTCAATCCTTGTATGCAATGTTCCAGCAAGATGTGTCGCAATAGCCAGTTTTAGCAAGTCTCCAATGATAAAGGGGAGCATGCCTGCCTGCAGTGCTACCTTCCAGGAGAGATTCCCAACAAGTTTTAGGTAGGGAACTCCTGCAAGGTAGATTATCATGGTGGCCCCGAGTCCAAAGATGATGCACAGCAGGCGGTACCTCCCTGGATGTTCTTCTTTGTTGCGATACCTACCTGCAAGACCTGCAAGGAATGCAGCAGGAAGCAAGCCGAAGAGAAACCCTCCCGTGGGGCCTAACAAGATTCCCAGGCCTCCACCACTACTGAATACAGGCAGCCCGATAGCGCCCAACAACAAATAGATTGCCGTGCTGGCCATCCCCACAGCCGGTCCTCCAAGGAATCCCGCGAGCAGGACAAAGAGCGTCTGCAGTGTGATGGGTACAGGAGGAAGCGGAAACCTGAGATAGGCTCCAACGATGATCAAGGCACTAAAGAGAGAGGTGAGCAGTAATCGTCTTTGTTGCATGGGTGGAGCATACCACGGCTCGGTTTTAATTGTAAACAGAAGATAGGTTGACAATTGGGGAGCAGCACACTACCATCGGTCGCATGAATCATGCACAAACGTTGCTTAAGATACTTTCTGCCAATCGGTCTTGTTATCACAGCGGACAACAGCTTGCTGGAGAGATGGGGGTGAGTCGTACGGCTGTTTGGAAAGCCATGGAGACCTTGCGTAACCAAGGCCATAGCATCGAGGGAATTCCCAATCGGGGATATCGCCTGCTTACTTCCACTCTTCTCTATTCAAAAGAACGTTTGGAATCCCTGTTGCCATCCTGGGAACTCCATCTGTTTGATTCAATCGATTCAACCAACCGGTATGCAAAGTCTCTGGAATCCAAGAAAGCCCTGGTGCTTGCGTGTCATCAGAGCGAGGGGAGGGGAAGGCTCTCAAGGAGTTTTTACAGCCCACAGGGAGGCCTGTATCTCAGTCTGTTGTTCCCTGCTACCTTCCCCCTCTCTGATGCTTCTCTGATCACCAGTGCTGCTGCGGTAGCTGTCAGCGAAGCAATCGAGGAGAAGTGTGGAAAATATTGCAGAATCAAATGGGTAAACGACCTGTTTTATGAGAACCGAAAAGTCTGTGGTATCCTTACAGAAGGTGTGTTGGGCGTGGAGAGTGGCCGTCTTACAGCAGTGGTTGTCGGTATCGGTCTCAATCTTTTCACCAAACGGGAATCATTCCAAGGTTCGCTCAAGACAATTGCTACCTCGCTCTACGATGGACAGGACTCCCTTCCTTCTGATTTCTCTGTGGATGACCTTGTAGCGTGTATCGTACAAACGTTGGAAGCTTCTCTGGATACCTTGGGGGAGCGTTCCTTCCTTGCTGCCTACAGAGAAAGGTCCCTTGTGCTCGGTCATGAGGTACGTGTACTCTCTGGTGCTGCTGAGTATGTGACAAAAGCAGTTGCAATCGATGATGAAGCCCATCTGGTGGTTGAGGATGCCTTTGGGCATCAGAGGGTTCTCTCCAGTGGGGAAGTCAGTATCCACCTTGAAGTCTGACTTTGGTTTGTTGTATAGTCATGAGCTACAAGGAATGAAATAATGCTAGAAGCGGTACGTGAAACTTGGAAGAATCTTATAGAACAGCAATTGCACCTCTATGCTACAGAGGTGTTGGGAGATGTGCCCGAGTTGCCAGCCTTGGCAGTACAGAGCCCTCCGAAACCTGAGCTTGGCGATCTTGCTTTCCCTCTCTTTGCCTATGCAAAGGTATTGCGGACAGCTCCTCCCAAGCTGGCATCTGAACTCAAAACCCGAATTGAAAAGCTTGATGATCGTCCCTCTGGAGAGATTCTCTTGAGTGGTCCCTACTTGAATGTCCGTATCGACATGGGGGGTGTTGCAACTGCTCTCTCTTCTCGTATCGCACAAGAGAAGGAGCACTATGGCAGCAGTGATGCGCTCAAGGGCAAGAAGGTCACCATTGAATTCAGCTGTCCCAATACCAACAAGCCCCTTCATCTGGGGCATATGCGCAATGACAGTCTTGGAGAAAGTGTAGCAGCCATCCTGAAAGCCAATGGTGCTGAGGTTCGTAAGGTAAATCTCATCAATAATCGTGGGGTACATATCTGCAAGTCAATGCTTGCATACCAAAAGTTTGGGAACGGAGAAACCCCCGAGTCCAGCGGGATAAAGGGTGACCATCTGGTCGGCAAGTACTATGTCAAGTTTGCCGATTGGGCAAAAGAGGACCCCACCGCTGAGCAACAAGCCCAGGAGATGTTGCAGAAGTGGGAGAGGGGAGACCAGGAGGTGATGGCGCTTTGGGAGAAGATGAACGGATGGACACTCCAAGGCCTTGCTGAAAGCTATGAGAAGATGGGAATCAGTTTTGATGCCTATTACTATGAGTCTGAGACGTACAAATACGGTAAGGATGAGATTCTCAAGGGACTTGAGAAAGGAGTCTTCTATCAGGAAGAGGATGGGTCGGTCTGGGTGGATCTTGAACCGATCAAGCTGGATAAAAAGGTCCTCCTCAGAAAGGACGGAACCAGCTTGTACATGACCCAGGATGTGGGCACAGCAATCATGCGTCACAAGGATTGGCCCTTTGATTCCTTGATCTACGTTGTGGCCAGTGAGCAACGATACCACTTCATGGTGCTCTTTTATGTGTTGCAGCTACTGGGGTACTCCTGGGCAGATGACTTGCGCCACCTTTCCTACGGAATGGTGAACCTACCCGACGGAAAGATGAAAAGCCGTGAGGGAACAGTCGTTGATGCTGATGAGCTGGTGGATACCCTCACCTCGCTTGCACGCAACGAGATTCGTGCGAAAGAGCGTGAGGAACTTGTTGATGATGTGGAAAAGACCAGCAGTGCCATTGCCCTCGGTGCATTGAACTACTACCTGCTGCAAGTTTCCCCGACCAAGGATATGATTTTCAATCCGGCCGAATCGATCTCCTTCAACGGCAATACCGGTCCCTACCTTCAGTATATGGGAGCAAGAATCTCCAGCATGCTCAGGAAGTACCAGGATGATGAATATGCCGATTGTCATGCAATGGAATTCGACGGCAGTTTGTTGACCCTTCCTGACGAGCGGGAACTTATCAAACAGCTTGCGCGCTATGGGGAGGTGGTTGAGAGGGCAGGTAGTGCCTATGATCCTTCGGTTGTCTGCAGTTATCTCTATGATATCTCGAAGCTTTTCAGTCGTTGGTATCACGACAATCCAGTTTTAAAGGCTTCCTCAAGGCCCTTGGTTCGTTCCCGTATTGAGCTGGTAAGCATGGTCTTGCAGGTAATCAAGAACGCATTCAGCCTAATTGGGGTTCCCTTCCTCTCCTCCATGTGATGTCACTGTATGCTGTAGAGTGAGCAGAAACGGTTGATGAATCGCTCTTCTTCCCATTCGATGTCAGGATCGTCGTCCAGAAGTATCCTGTAAAGGAAACGCTGGACGACGCTGCTGAAACTCTGGATTGCAAGATCCAAATCCTCTATATCCAAGCGTCCACTGTTGCTCAGGCTCTCCAAGAGAATGCTGCTCTGGCCGATGAGCATCTCATCCAGTGTCCGTTTGATGCTTGCGGCTTCCTTGTGGGTAAGCGCTTCACTCTCTATGATACGGTAGAAGGACCGCATCACCTCATCTTCATACATATGGTGCCAGTGTGCCATGGCCCTATTCAGCACCTCGCTCGCACTCCCGTCCAGACTGATGGTACCTTTCTGTTTGTAGGCGAGTGTATTGCAGTAGGAAAAGAGTTCGGAAACCAATGCCTCCCTACTCTGGAAATGGTGGAAGATTGCAGCCTTGCTGATGTTGTTCTGCTTTGCAAGCAAGCTGAGAGAGACTGCATCCAAGCCTAACTGAGACCCCAGGTTTAAGAGGGATAAGATAAGTTGTTGTTTCATAGTAGTAGTATGCATACTGAATACTAACCTATCGGTCGGTAATATTTCAATGCCTTTTTCTTTGTTTTTCAATCAATTAGGGCAAAAAAGTTGTTGCAACTGGTTCGTATATTTGGTATAAGAAACAAGCACAAATTAAATTGAAGGATGAATATCGACATGTACGCACTTGTAGAGATTCTCGGAAAGCAGTACAAGGCCGTCGAAGGTGAGACAGTCCAGGTTGATTATATCAGCCAGAATGAGGCCGGTTCCTCCCTTGAGTATGCCACCGTTCTTGCCGTTGTGGATGAGAACAATGCAACGTTTGGCACCCCCTATGTAGCAGATGCAGTTGTGAAAGCAACGCTCGTCGAGCATATTAAGGGTGACAAGATCAGAGTGTTCAAGAAAAAGCGCCGAAAGGGCTATACAAGAACCCAGGGGCACCGTCAGCGGTACTCCCTGATCACAATTGACAAGATCATTGCATAAGGAGGGCGAAAGATGGCACATAAGAAAGGTGGCGGTAGTTCCCGCAATGGTCGCGACTCCAATGCCCAGAGACTGGGTGTGAAGCGCTTTGGTGGACAGTTGGTCAAGGCAGGTGAAATCCTTGTTCGTCAGCATGGGACTAAGTTCCATCCTGGTGAGAATGTAGGCCTCGGTTCCGATTATACGTTGTTTGCAAAAGCTGAAGGTACCGTGCTGTTTCACAGTCGGAAGAACCGGAAGTACATCAGCATCGTAACTGAGTAAGTAAAAAGTAGAAGAAAACGAGATAATGTTTGGATTTTCAGACGAAACCTATCTTGATGTTGCCTCCGGAAACGGGGGCAACGGTTGTGTATCCTTCCGAAGGGAAAAATATGTTCCCAAGGGAGGCCCTGATGGCGGCGACGGCGGCCGTGGTGGGGATGTGGTATTCGTCGTCAAACATAATCTGAGAACCTTGGCCCATCTCAAATTGGTACGCACCTACCGTGCGGAGAATGGAAAGAACGGCCAAGGAGATCGTTGTTATGGACGCGATGGTGCAGATATAGAGATACCTGTTCCTCCAGGAACGGTGATCAAGGATGCCCAGACTGGGGAGATTCTCAAGGATTTGACCGACGAGGAGCGGTGGGTATTCCTCAAGGGTGGCAGGGGAGGCCAAGGCAATTGGCACTTCCGTACCGCCACGAGGCAGGCACCCCGTTTTGCCCAACCAGGGGAGAAGGGGGAGGAGCTGCGAGTTGGTGTTGAATTGCTTGTCATAGCCGACATCGGCTTTGTAGGCTTTCCCAATGCAGGTAAGTCCAGCTTGTTGAATATTCTGACCAATGCCCGTACCAAAGTGGCAGGGTATCCCTTTACCACCAAGATTCCTCAGTTGGGAATGATGCGATACGATGAACATGATATTGTGTTGGCCGACATACCAGGTTTGATAGAAGGAGCTAGTAAAGGCTCTGGAATGGGGATCAAGTTTCTCAGGCACATCAGCAGAACCAAAGGACTGGCTTTTCTCATTGATCTAAGTGATGAGCGATATCTTGATGCCTATGATATACTATGCAAGGAACTGGAGGCGTTCGAACCTGAACTGTTGAAAAAGCATCAGGTAATCATCGGAACAAAGACTGATGAACCAGGAACTGGACCGCATCTGGAAGAACTGAAGCAGAAGTATGCAGACAAAGAGGTTATCGGCCTCTGTGTGTATCTGGATCAAGGAGTTGATGACGTTAAGCATGCATTCATCCGGATGGTAGAGAGGCAGGAATCAGCAAAAGAAGTATCTGTTGCTGACGAAGGTGGTTTTACTACTACCGTTGATCATGATGCTTATTATCCAGAGGATCCGAAAGAGCTATAGGAGGAGACCTTGGCAGAAGCAGTACCCACTGCCCTTGTGGGAGGCAGTTTTGACCCGGTTCATCTTGGTCACCTGCACTTGGTACATACGGTGGCTTCCTCCACCTCATATAGACGATTTATCTTTGTCCCGGTAGCCCGGAACAACTTCAAGCGGGATGCTAATCTGGCTTCAGCTGAGCATAGGATGCGAATGCTCAACTTGGGTTTCGCTGCCTACCCGAGACTTTATCCTCAAGATCCTGATATGGAATTTATCGTTGACGACTGCGAGGTAAATCGTGGTGGAATATCCTACACCTATGATACCGTTAAGCACCTCTATCTCAAGTACAACATCAAGGGACGGCTTGCAGTGGTCATGGGTGATGATTTGCTCGGCAATCTGCAGCAATGGCATGCCTATGAGGATCTCAAGGAGTTGGTGACTTTTGTTGTCATAAAGCGAGAGGGGGAAAACACTCCCTTCAGTGATCTCGCAGCAGATCTTGTGTATCTAGAGAATCCATGTGTTGAAGACAGTTCAACGCAGATACGGGAGGGGGTACGGATGCTCGGTGCAGAGGATTCACTACCCAAAGATATTGCAACATTGATGCCTGAGGAGGTAGCTCACTATGTCGAGTCATTTCGACTCTACCGCACTTGAGCAAGAGCTTGCAAAGATTTTACCTCCCCAGCGATATCAGCATAGTGTAGCTGTGGGTGAGACCTGTGTGCGTCTACAGCATCAATACCAGGAGAAATTTGATGAGCAAGAGCTCTATCAATGTGGTTTGATGCATGACATTGCACGAGATTGGAAAGTCTCTGCGCTTACCCAGTTTGCTGAAGAACACCATCTATCGTTGGAAAAGGAAGAGAGGGATTTTGCTGTTCTGCTGCATGCTCCAGTGGGTGCTGCTTTGCTTGAGGAGCGGGGTTTTCCCAAACAACTTTGTATTGCAGTCCGTTATCACACGATCGGGAGCATCCACATGGGGAGAATGGGCTTGGTACTCTACATTGCCGATTATATCGAACCGAATAGGATGCATCTTGATGATGGGGATCGAGCATCCTTGCTTGGCGAGCCGACGCTTGAGGCGTTGTGTATCAGAATCTTGGAAGCTGAAAGTATGCATTTGCGTTCCAAGGGGAAAGAGATTACACATTCAGGGTTGGCGCTGCGTACGTTGCTCAAGGAAGGTGGCAGGCTGTGAGAAGAACGGGATTGCTTCTCATGATTCTGGGAGTACTCTTGTTTGTTGGATGTGCTCATGATCCGTCCACTGCATATTACGGATTGTTTGAGGATGAGGCAGCCATGATTGCTTTCGAGGCAGGAGACACCCTGTTTATGGTTGTCTTGCCGTGGTCATTGATCTCAAAACACGCTGAGCAGACAGATTGCAGCCCTGCTGAGGTGTTGCAAGAGCTGGGAGGGATGGAACCCCAGCTGGTTGTTGAAGGAGAGGGGAGAGAGCTCGTAAGGATTCGTGATCTCCTGACCACCCTTGCCGTTGATACAACTGATCGTACACTCCGGGAGGTGGATGGTCAGGCACGTTTGGAGGCGCTTAAAGCGGGCGCTCCCTACTTGAGGAAAACTGGTTTGGCAGATACACTTTCCCACACCTGTCCAGGCTTGGATGCATTCTCATTGTTGCAACAAATAGAGCAATTTCGTGTGTACGATCTGAGAAGTGTATTTAAAGAAGACACAGTTGTTGATTGGCAGCAATTGAAAAGCCATATGACTCTGTATCTTAAGCAGATACGGAATACACGATGAAGAAACGTAAAGAAAGAAACGTAGGAGTTTGTAGGAATGAATGATTTGGTACAGGCCAATGCAAATGCTATCGGCCAGTTTCTGGAAGACCATAAGTGCAAGGATGTAAATATCCTTGATGTATCGCAGGAGTGCTCATGGGCGGACTGCTTCATCATTGCAACGGTAAGCAGTGTGGGGCACCTGAGGGGTGTAGCCCATGAACTGTGGGGTGCTTTGAACGACCTTGGTTTGGAAGTGAGCAACCGGCACAAGAAACCGGCGGGTGATGGTTGGGAACTCATCGATTGTGGTGATATCATCATCCATTTGATGAGTAGTGAGCTCAGGGATTTCTATTCCCTTGAGAGGCTCTGGCAGAAGAGAGAAGAAGAAGAGTAGGCTACTCCTCAATATTCTCCCGTATCTTGATGATGGTCTGGGTGATGGTGTCAACAATGGGGTCCTGCTGGTTCATCAAGTGGGTGAACAGCTTCTGGATGGCATCATACCCCTGCCTCTTGGGTTGTTGGCAGATGGTAAACGTAATAACCCCTTCTTTTACCAGTGATCTGGTTATTGGAACATCATCAAAACTGAATATTCTCAGTGAATCCTGTCTGCCAAGGTCCTTCACTGCCTGACATGCTCCTTGAACACCTGCAGCTGTCAGATAGATGCAGTTGATATCTTCATGTTGCTCAAGGCAAGCACGGGTTCTCTCATAGCCAATGGTGTCATCATCAAGGCTTTCTACAGTATCAATCACAACATAGTCTGCTCCGTGTTCTTGCAACCCCTCGATGAAACCTCGGATGCGTTCTTGGTGACCTTTCATGTTAAAGGAACCGGTAACGATGAGAACACGTTCTTGTGTCTTGCTACACAACTGTAAGAGACCACTGGCAGTTTTCCCTTCAAGATAGTAGTCAGGTCCTACATAAAAAAGGCGGTGTGAACTGTCAATATCTGTATTCACCGTCACCACAGTTGTGCCACTTTCTGCAATCCTGTCGATGGCATCAATAACTGGTTGCACATCAAGTGTTGTTACGCATACTCCATCATAATGCTTTGCTTCCAGATGCTTGATTTCCTTTAGGTGTGCATTTAGGTCGAAAGATTTGATCTGGGTTATATCAAGGATTACTCCAAAGTCACTCAACTCACGTTCTGCTTGGCGGAAGCCTGCGATGACATCATCGAAGAAAGGGTTCCCAATACTGGGTAAGAGACATCCAATCCGGAGAGGTTGTTTTCTTCTTGCAAGCACTTTCCCAGCAAGGTTGGGGGTGAATCCCATTTCATCAGCGATAGCCTGTACTCGTTTGGCAACCTCTTCATTCACCCCTTTTCGTTTATGGAGAACCCGGTCGACGGTCCCACGCGAAACTCCTGCCTCTTTTGCGATGTCTCTAATTGTAACAGCCATGGTAGTCCTTTTGCTTGAGGATAATGCTGACAACGTTGCATGCGCAAGTGTCCTCAGTTGGATTTTACCCGCTTTTTGCTCAAAACATCAAATACCACTGCAGCAAGGACAACAATACCCTTGACTGCCTTCTGCCAGTTCGCATCAATTCCGAGTATTGACATGCCGTTGTTTAGGACACCCATGAAGATGGCTCCGATAATTGCTCCTCCAACGGTACCAGTTCCACCGTAAGCTGAAGCTCCTCCTATGAAGCAGGCACCGATGGCATCCAGTTCATAGTTGGTTCCTGCAGTAGGGGCAGCAGAGTTGAAGCGGGCTACTCCCACCAGTGCCGCTACTCCGGCTAGAAACCCCATATTTGCATAGGCAAAGAAGAGTACCCGATTGGTGTTGATACCTGAGAGTTTTGCTGCCTTTTCGTTACCACCCAATGCGTAGAGATGCCTTCCTGGAACACTGCGTGAAGTGAAATAACTGTATCCAAGGACGATTACGGCAAGAAGTATCAGTACAACAGGGATTCCTTTGTGCTGACCAAGTAAGCTTGCCACCAAGAGAATGGCGGCTGAAAGGAAAACGATTCGTGCAATGGTGTAAGCCAATGGTTCAATCTGATACCCTTTTTTCTTCTTTGTTTGTCGATTGAACAGTGTATAGGCTATTACAACCAAGCAGATAATCACCCCAAGGACGAATGTGATGGTAAACACCCTCGCCTTGTCATCAGTGTTTGGCAGGAAGCTATTGAAATACCTGAGGTACTCTTCTGGGAAAGGAGAGATGGTGAGCCCATTAAGAATGATGAGCGCAACCCCTCTCCACAGAAGCATCCCTGCCAAGGTGGTAATAAAGGGAGGGATGCGTACATAGGCAATCCAAAAGCCTTGCCAGGCACCGATTGCCAACCCTGTGAGCAAACAGATGAAAATCGAAAAATATATATTCCAACCGAGGTTCACGATCAACGTTCCTGCCAAAGCACCAACCAAGGCGACAACAGAGCCGACTGAGAGGTCAATGTTTCCACCGGTAAGAATACAAAGCAACATTCCTGTGGCAAGGATAACCACATAGGAGTTCTGGCTAATGAGGTTTGAGATGTTCGCTGGGACGAAAAGAGAACCTCGTCCACTGGCGCTGATCAAGCCGTTGAAGAGAATCATTGTTGCGATGAGGACTAAAAGCATGGAATTCTTCTTCATAGAATCCTTGATCCCGAGGCTATGTCTCATGATGTTTTTGCTCCTTTCTGATTCTGAATAATACACGTCATAATTGCTTCTTGGCTTGCTTCAGAGCCAAGCATTTCTCCAACGATTCTTCCTTCACTGAGCACATAGATTCGGTCACAAATGCCGAGGATCTCAGGCATTTCGGAAGAGATGACAAGAATGGATTTCCCTTCTTCAGCCAATTGATTGATGATGGTATAAATTTCATATTTTGCACCAACATCAATGCCTCTCGTTGGTTCATCAAGCAGGAGGATTTCTGGTTCCGTAAAGATCCACTTGCCCAACAGCACTTTCTGTTGGTTGCCTCCCGATAGATTGTTGACATCTTCGAGCACAGAGGAACATTTTGTTCCCATTTTTGCCACCATGTCCTTGGATACCTGCATCTCCAAGTCAGGATCAATAATCTGATGGTTGCTGATCGCCTTCAGGTTTGCGAGGGTGGTGTTCTCCATAATAGGCTTGGAGAGGATCAGGCCATTGGTCTTGCGATCCTCTGTGACATAGGCAATTTTGTTGTCAATTGCCTGTTGTACGGTATTCAGATGTACTTCCTTTCCATTGATGCGAACAGTTCCACTGATGTCCTGACCGTAACTCTTTCCAAACAAGCTCATGACAAATTCTGTTCGGCCTGCACCCATCAAGCCGCTGATGCCCACCACTTCCCCTTTGTGGAGATTGATTGTAATGTCATCACAAATTTTCTTTCCTTGGTTGATTGGGTTGTATACCGTCCAATGCTCAACCTCAAGACTTACTTCCCCAATTTTTATATTCCGCTTGGGGAACCGGTCTTCAATACTACGCCCAACCATTGCCTTGATAATCTCATTCTCAGCAAAAGCTTTTTGTTCCTTGTCCATAGTGGTGATGACCTGACCGTCACGGATGACGGTGATCCTATCGGCAACATAGGAGACCTCATTGAGTTTATGTGAGATAAGGATGCTGGTCATTCCCTTGCTTTTGAATTCCAGCAAGAGGTCCAGTAATTTTTTTGCTTCTGAATCATTGAGGGAAGCAGTTGGTTCGTCTAGGATTAACACTTTGACGTTCTTTGCGAGTGCTTTGGCAATCTCTACCAGCTGTTGCTTGCCAACCCCAATATCCTTGATTGCAATTTTGGAAGACTCCTCAAGCCCGACCATGGAAAGCAGTTCATCTGCCCTGTTGTACGTCTTATCCCAATCGATGCGAAAGTATGAGCCGCGTTCATTCCCCAGAAACATATTCTCGCCGATGGTGAGGTAAGGGACCAAGGCAAGTTCCTGGTGAATGATGGCGATTCCCTTCTGTTCACTCTCCTTAATGGTATGAAAGTGACAGGATTCCCCATGAATGATAATTTCTCCTTCAAAGGAACCAGCAGGGTACACACCACTGAGGATATTCATCAGAGTGGATTTGCCAGCCCCGTTTTCTCCTACAATTGCATGGATTTCACCTTGCCTGACATCAAGAGTAACGTCATCCAATGCCTTGACCCCGGGAAAGGTTTTGGTGATGTGTTTCATCTCTAAGAGTAGGGTATCCAAAATAAACCTCCAAGAAAGGTGGCGGGCAACAAGTGTTGCCCGCCTTCTTTCGAAACAGATCAGACCTGTATGTCAGCTTCGGTATAGTAACCGCTGTCGATTAACAGTTCTTTGTAGTTGTCCACTGTTGCGAATACTGGTTCGCAGAGGTAGGACGGGATAATCCCAGTACCGTTGTCATAGGTTTTGGTGTCGTTAACCACGACTTCCTCACCCTTCACAATGGCATTGACCATTTCCACAACCTTGCTGGCCAAGGTGCGGGTATCCTTGAAGATGGACATAGCCTGAAGGCCTTGCAACATGTTCTTGACCGCTGGTTTGTCACAATCCTGACCGGTGATGATCGGGAAGTTGTCCTTAGTGTAGCCGGCAGCTACCAAGGCATTGGTGATTCCGTTTGCTACTGAGTCATTGGAAGAATAGACAGCATCAAGGCGATTCCCATTCGGACCGTATCCATTAGCAGTGATGAGATTTTCCATTCTCTTCTGAGCTTCCTCTGTAGACCAGTTCAATGTTGCTACCTGGGCTTTGCTGGTCTGGCCAGAAGGTACTACCAGTTTTCCGCTCTTGATGTATGGTTCCAGAATTGACATGGCACCACCAAAGAAGAAATTGATGTTGTTGTCATCAGGGGAACCAGTGAACAGCTCAATGTAGTAGGGACCAGGAGTGCTGTCCAGCTTGAGAGCATCACGAATGAACTCACCCTGAATTGTTCCAACCTTGAAATTATCAAAGGTTGCATAATAGGTTACTGCATCACTGTTCATGATCAAGCGGTCATAGGCGATGACTTCAATGTCATTTTCCTTGGCTTGCTTGAGTACCTCAGTGAGCGCCGAGCCATCAATGGAGGCGATGACCAATACATCACAACCTGTGACGATCATGTTCTCGAGCTGCGCTACCTGGGTAGGGATGTCATTATCCCCTGCATACTGCAGATCTACCTGGTAGCCTGCTGCTTCGAGTTGCTTCTTCATGTTGGCACCATCCTGGTTCCAACGTTGGAGGCTTTGTGTGGGCATCGAGACACCAATCTTGGCGATTCCACTTTCTTCCTTTGTTCCGGTGGCGAAGAGAGATGTTGCAACCAGCAACACCATCATGAGCACACTGATACACTTTTTCATATACGACTCCTTTTTTCTGGATTACTCCAGTGATATGCATGAGCTATGGAGGGTATACGTAGTACTGAAGCAGGGGTTACAAGCAAAATATATAATTTCCTGCGTAGTGCCCGGGCACGTTCATGTATCATGATAGTACCATTTGGGTATTTGTAAAGAGAAAAATACGGTATGTACAAAGATTTTTACAACATCTGAAACTGTTTTATCAAATTACCCGCTTGGTTTTCCACTTCCCACGGGCAAACCTGGTAATGAAAAAGGTGCTTCTGAAAATCCAGTCAATATACATGCCGAACCAAACACCATAGATGCCCCATCCAAAGACTATTGCAAGGAGGTAGCTCATGCCTACTCTACTTGCCCACATGCTCACCATTGATACAACCATGGTGAACTTTACATCTCCAGCTGCCCTCAGAAAATTGGGCAGTGAAAATGCAGCTGGCCAGAGCAGGGAGCTGAAAATCATGGCAGAACGGATGACATTGGATGCAAGTTCAGTTGCCTCAGCGGAGAGGTTGAAGACCATCACTATCTTTGGTGCGAAGATGAAGACCGGGATTGCCACGATTGTCATGGCAAGATAGGCAGCCAAAAGAAGCCTCTTTCCATAGAAGACAGCCTGATCGGGTCTCTTAGCACCGATTGCTTGACCAATGATAGTGATTGAAGCCAAGCCGATAGCTCCCCCTGGAATATTAACAAAAGAAGCAACTGAATTGGCAATTGCATTTGCGGCGATGGATGCAGTACCGAAAGCAGCAATAAATCCTTGAACAAGTAATTTTCCGATTTGGAAGACGCTGCCCTCAATCCCATTGGGGATACCAATATGCATGATCCGCTTGATCATCTCCCAGCGAAGGGACCAGTCACGATAGTTGCGCACTACTATCTGGTTGGAGGGATTTGTCAACAACACGAGGATGATTGTACTTCCGATAATACGACTGAGCAGCGTTCCCAGCCCTGCTCCGATTACCCCCAAATGTAGGGCAAAGATAAAGTAGGCATTTCCTGCGATATTGACCAGATTCATAACAACACTTACCCACAATGAGACATTGCTGTTTCCCATGGAGCGGAACAGGGCTGCCGATGCGTTATAGGTGGCAAGAAAAGGGAGTGAGAGAAGTATATATATGAAGTAGGTTGCTCCACCTTCAAGGACCGATGTCTCAATGGATCCAAAGATAAAGCTGATAATCTGGCTCCTAAACGGCATGCAGAGAAGCATAAAAGCAACCGAGACGATTAGCGAGAGCAAAATCAGTTGCTTGGCTGCCTCATTTGCAGAGGCATTGTCCTTTCTTCCCAGGTACTGGCTTGCGACAACTGCCCCACCGGTGGCGAACGCAGCAAAAAGCTGGACAATCAAAATGGTGATCGAGTCTACCAAACTGATGGCGCTGACAGCACTTTCCCCAGCGGAAGCAATCATGACCGTGTCAGCCATTCCTATGGAGACCATAAGCACTTGTTCGATGATGAGGGGAACAATGAGGCTATACAGAAAACGGCGGGAGAACATGTTCTCCATCGCCGTATCCTGGAGGGTGGATTTCACAATACTACCTCATATGCCCATAACAAATTGTGAGGGCAATGCTGACAACCTGTTAATCGGTAAGCAGGCCTTCGTCATCGTCAAAGTTTTTCTTGCGCAGGTCTTTGAATCTGCGTACCAGTTCATCCACAGTCAGGTTTGCCTTTTGTTCACCAGAAACATCGAGGATGATAGATCCTTCATCCATCATGATCAGACGGTTGCCGAAGTCAATAGCAAACTGCATATTATGGGTAACCGTCAGTGCAGTGAGCTCATACTCCTTGATGTACCGTTCGGTCAAATCCATGACAATCTGTGCATTTCTCGGATCAAGGGCGGCAGTATGCTCATCAAGCAAGATCATCTTCGGCTTGCTCATAACCGTCATCAATAAGGTGAGCGCTTGTCTCTGCCCTCCACTAAGCAGTCCAACGTTGTCTTTGAGCCTGTTCTCCAAACCGATGGGTTTGAGCAGTTCACTGAACATTTTCCGCTTCTCATTGTTCAAGCTTATGCGCAGCCCCTTCATCCCTTTTGTCATTGCTGTAATCATGTTGTCCTCAATGGACATGTTTGCAGCTGTTCCCTTGGTGGGGTCCTGGAATATGCGGCCTACGGTCATAGCCCTGCGATACTCTGGACTGCTGGTGATGTCCACTTCATCAAAGATGATCTTTCCATTAGTGACTGGGTAGGTACCGCTGATTATATTGAAAAGCGTGGATTTGCCACTGCCATTCGAGCCGATGATACAGATGACGTCCCCTCTATTAACATGGAGATTGATGTTTTCCAATGCAATCTTTTCATTAACGGTTCCAGGATTGAATACTTTTGTAATATTACTCAAATCAAGCATTGGTTGCATCCTCCTTATTGCTCATGGTTTTAGCCTGGGAGCGTGCAATGGCTTTCTTTTTCGCCCCGGCAGTACTGGCAGCGCTGCGGGTCTGGGCAACGAACAAGCTGACGATTACCAAAATACCCGTGAGGAGTTTGAAGTCGTTCGGCGTGATGTTGACCAAATAGCCGTACTTTCTGCCAAAGAACATCAACGCTTTATAGATAATGGCTCCGAAGATGGCACGAAGGGTCAACAGAGATATCCTGTTTGTGGAGAAGAGGAACTCCCCGAGCATGATTGCCGCCAGTCCTTGGACGACCATGCCGATGCCCAGGTTTGCATCTGCAAAGCCCTGGTACTGGGCGAGGAGCCCACCAGAGAGAGCAATCAAACCATTGGAGAGCCCGAGACCGATCAGCTTCAGTACCTCCGGGTTTATCCCTTGGCTGATGACCATCTGTTCGTTGCCCCCCATTGCTCCAAGTGAGACGCCTAGGTCGGTACGGAAAAAGATATCAATAAGGACCTTCACGAAGAGTACTACCAAAAGGGTACCCACCAGGCTTGCCCATTCAGGGGGTAGGAACTGGAATGCGTCGGGAAGCTTGGAATACAAGGTCTCCACACGAAGCAAGGGAACGTTTGCCTTGTTGCCCAGAATCCTCAGGTTGATTGAGTACAGCATAGTCATGGTAAGGATACCTGCAAGCAAACCAGGAATTTTCAATTTATTATGGATAGCGGCAGTTACCATACCAGCAACCACTCCTGCTAAGAATGAAAGCAGCAATGCAACAAAGATGGGAAGGCCGGCTACAATGGCCATGGTTGCGACTGCTGCCCCGGTGGCGACTGATCCATCGCAGGTCAGGTCAGCTATATCGAGGATTCGATATGAGATTAAGATTCCAATGACCATCAGGGAAAAGATCAGGCCATCAACAAAAATTCCTTCAAGCATGTAATACCCCTTACACAGAAAAAAACCGCCGGCTCAATACAAGTCCGGCGGGATTGCAATCGGCCCAGTTACTGGGTGATTTTCACACCATCCTTGATGAGTACTGCAGCTGCATCCTGCAACGACTGCGGAATAGTATACCCAAGCTTCTCGGCTACATCAAGATTGAACCACAACTGGAATTTTGTAGGATCGGTGATGTAGACCGTTCCGATGTCTCCGGCTTTAGCGCCTTTGAGGACCTGTTCTACAACCTTGCCGGTTTCAACACCAATGTTGTAGTAATCGAAGCCGAGGCTGATCATAATATTCAAACCCTCAATACCGCTTGCATCAGAACTGAACAGCGGCTTGCCTGCCTTCTTGGCAACATCATCAACAGAGGCTATTGCACTGATGACCGTGTTGTCTGTTGCGATGTAGAGCGCATCAACACGATCGATGATGGACTGTGTAGCCATCTTGACCTCACTGGAGTTGGAGATGGCAGCAGATACAAATTCCACTCCATACTTCTCACAGGCAGCCTTTGCCATCTCCATGAGTAGTACCCCATTGGCTTCACCGGAAGCGTAGATATTACCGATGGTTTTTGCACCGGTGATATCGATCAACAACTTGATCTGTTCATCGACCGGGTTCTTGTCAGATACTCCGGCAATGTTAGCAGCTACAAGGCCAGCTTCGGTTGAGTCGGTAACGGCACTGAATACGACAGGGGTACCAGAATTCTCATTAAACACTTGGGCAAGAGCCTGGGCGGCAGGGGTGGCGATACCGACTGCCACATCAACCTTGTCACTCTTGAACTTCTGGGCAATGGAGGAAGCGGTCGAAATATCTCCATTTGCATTCTGATGGTCATAGGTCACCAGAAGGTCGGTGGTTGCCAGGTAATCCATCATTCCCTGCTCAGCTGCATCAAGGGCAGCGTGGGTGACCAGTTTGGAAATTCCAATCTTGTATGGTTGTGGGCCGGTTTGTTCTGCCTGCCCGGCGCTGAAGAGCGGGAGGGCAACACAGAGCAAAAGAGAGAGAGCGAAGAGCATCGGATGCTGTAGTTTTTTCATAATCATTCCTCCAAGCGGATAATCCTTTTCGTTTGCAAAACTATAGCTGGAATTTCAAGAATTGTAAATCCGAATATACAAAATAATGAATAATAATTCATATAATATACAAGTATTAGCGAGATTTAGCATAAAGGGACCTGCTCCCGAAGAAGCAGGTCTATAGAACAAGGAGAATCAATGTCATGGTTGTACTTGTTTTTGCCCGTCCTTGATGATCACTTTTGCGTTGGCGAGCAATGATTCATCAATCGTGATACCGAGTTTCTTAGCGGTATCAAGATTGAACCAGAGTTCAAATTGTGCAGGGTCATCAAAGAAGATGGCTCCAATATCCTTTGGATTTTCTCCCTTGATGATTCTTTCCACTACTTTCCCCGTCTCTGTACCGACGGTATAGTAGTTGAACCCCCAGCTCATCAGGAAGTCGATGTTTTCACTACTGGTGGTATCAGTATTGAAGAGTGGTATCCCAGCCTTCATGCAGACTTCACTTACACTGGGGATGGCGCTGACAACTGTGTTGTCGATCGCCACATACATGGCATCTACGCGGTCGATGATGGACTGGGCAGCCATCTTAACCTCGCTTGAATTGCTGATGGCCGCTGCCACGAACTTGATTCCATTCGCTTCACAGATTTCTCTTGCCATCTCCATCTGCACAACACCATTGGCTTCACTACTGGTATAAATCATCCCAAGGGTCTTTGGCTTGACGATGGAGAAGTACGTCTCGAGTTGTAGCTCAATCGGGTTCAGGTCTGAGACTCCGGCGATATTGGTCTCTTCTTTCCTGGTATAGTCGGCAACCAATCCTGCAGCAAGCGGGTCAGTGATAGCACCGAATACTACAGGTTTCTCCTTGATGATCTGGGCAAGGGCTTGGGCAGCAGGAGTAGCAATGCCTACTACGATATCCTTGTCATCACTCTTGAATTTCTGTGCAATGGCAATTGCTGTTGCTATTTCTCCGTTGCAGTTCTGGTTGTCAAAGGAAACAGTGAATTCTCTTGACTCGAGATAATCCATGACTCCTTGTTCAATTGCATCGAGAGCTGGATGGCTGACCAGCTTTGAAATGCCGATGGTATAGATCTTTTCCGTACCCTCGCTTGGTAGTGTTTCGCTGGTAGGTTGCGCAACCAAGTAGGATCCGACAAGCAAGAACGTTGCTAGCAGTGCAATGGTTCGTTTCATGGGTATTCTCCTTCGTGATGGTGTTACTATACATAGAAACCAAAAGGAGTGCAAGTATCTATTTGTAGAAACATGAATTTTTTTATGGAACCTGCATAAGAAACTCCCCGGGGTAATCGGGGAGTGTGTGTTTCATAGTTGCGCTGGATCAGGTAAAGTCTTCTTCTTCAAATGCGTCGGTATCACCGAAATCGTCTCTCTCGTCGTAAAACTCATCCTCGTAGGATTCATCTCCATCGACCATGAAGCCATCATCAAGCAAATCATCGTCTTCTTCATCCTCATCGAGCATTTCGTCATCATCATCACCGAAATCAATTACCTCAGGAGCATCGAATAGATCGGCAAGATATGCATCTTCCTCATCCTCAAGTCTGCTGAAATAACGATCTTCCTCATCATCGAGCTCATCTTCTTCGTCACGGTATTTAGCCATGTCGTTACTCCTTGAAATCAGAATCAAATCCCACATCTCCAACATAAGTGAAGGTAATCAGGTTGTCAATTGGTTGCATCGGTTTGTCTATCTGGACAGGTGAGAATCACACTGATATGATGCGAATATGGAAACAAAACGTAGGTATCTGGCAGTCCCTTTTGGAGATCCAGCAGGGATTGGTCCTGAGATTGTGTTGAAGGCAATGCAACGAGCTTCACTCCCACCTTCCCTAGGTATTGTGGTAATTGGTGATGTGCCTCTCTTTAATAAGGTTTCTGCTGATTTGGGTATTCCTTCAGATTTTGATGCAGTGGTAGTGGATGACTTCTCCTTGGCCCGTGCAATTGAAGGTGGAAGCTGCTCAATTCTCTATGCTCAGAATGTCTTGGATATGCATCGATTCAACTATGGTGAAATTCAGGCAATGTGTGGCCGATCTGCCTATCTTGCAGTCAAACAGGCAGTACGTCTGATTCAATGTGGGTATGCTGATGCTCTGGTCACACCACCTCTTCATAAGGAAGCACTGAAAGCCTCAGGAGTAGAGCATATCGGGTACACCGAAATACTCAGTGCACTGAGCGGAACCCAGCGAGCAATAACGATGTTTGACACGCTTGGGTTGAAGATATTCTTTCATACCAGGCATCTCTCCTTGCGTCAGGCCTGCGATGCAGTAACAAAGGAGTCCTTACTTGCAACCATCCTTGAATGTGACGCTATTACGCAGAACCATGGTGGGGTATTCAAGAATGAGCTCAGCCTGGCAGTAGCGGGGTTGAACCCTCACTGCGGAGAGCATGGTCTCTTCGGGGATGAGGAAGAACGCGCCATAGAGCCTGCCATCAATGAGGCTCGAAGGCGTGGGGTGAATGTTGTAGGTCCAATTGGAGCCGATTCGGTCTTCTATCAAGCGAGAATAGGGAAATATCGGGCAGTAATCTCCCTTTACCATGATCAGGGGCACATTGCTGCAAAGACCTATGATTTCAACCAGACAATTTCAATCACATGGAATCTTCCGTTCCTAAGAACCAGTGTTGACCATGGGACTGCTTTTGACATTGCAGGAAAGAATCTGGCAGATGCAACAGGCATGGTACGTGCATTGGAGGCAGCAGCTGGCTACCTCCTGGCGGAAGGAGAGAACCAATGAAGCGTTTTGTAAAGGTGGTTCTGGTTTTTGCCCTGATGGTTTTCCTAAGCGGCTGTGCAACCACGGTGAAGGTGCGCCATCTGGTTCCAGGGGAAGTAGATCTCGGGGGAGAAAGGAGTCTTGCCATCGCTTCAACGTCCAGCTATAGGTTTCCCTATGGCAGGCCGCTGAGTCCATGGGTCAGTGGTCTGCAGGGAACTGACTTTACGCTCTCCACTGGCTTCGAGACAAACCTGTCAGAGCGTGTTGCTTCCCTTGCAACCCGGAAGATTGTGCAGGCCGTGAGTGACACCCGATATTTCTCAATTCTTGTCCCTGAGGCTACCGATGCCTACCTCAGCCTCTCCAGGACAGGAAAAGACGGTGTGCGTTTGATGCGTGAGAAGGGATTTGACCTACTTATGAGTAGTGAAATCTCCTATATGGACGTGGAGGAACGTGTAGAGGGAACAGATCTTAGGGAGTTTGTTACCAACAGTAGCGGTATTAGCAGCGAACAAGTCACCAAACGGGAGTATTACCTCATACAGGAAGCCACCCTTGGCATATCGTATACCATCACCAGGTTACATGATGGCGGAATTTTGGTACGTGAAACCGTTACTGACAAGGAAGAGAAGCGAACCAAAATAGGAACACGCTACTATGCTGAAGATGGCACTTATCGTGATGAGCGAAACTACAGTAGTGGATTGGCACCCTCTTTTGGCACCCTCTTTTCCCAGATTATTGAACGCATTACTGGCAAGATGGTGCTCAATCTAGCACCTTCTTGGGAGACGGAGCATTTCCCCCTAATGAAAAACAAGGAGAAGCTTGCTTCTGCGGAAATAGCACATGAGTTCGCAAAAGATGGCGAGTATAGGAGAGCGTATCAGCAGTTCCTGTCAATCTGGCAACAATCACGACAATTGAGCAGTGGATACAACGCATCCTTGATGCTTGCAACTTTGGGAGAACTCCAGGCCTCTGTTGATCTCATGAATGAAGTCTACAATTCAACGGGTGACGAACGTGTCCACGATACCCTTTTGATTCTGCAACAAGCCTTGAGCCAAGACCAGCTCGCCCAAAGGCAGATCAGTGGTGATTCTGTGGATGACGGGCAGGGAGTCACGATGACCCAGTACATGGTGATGGAGTAGTACATGAAAGCAACACAATCCTCTTTGATCTTGATTTATACGGGTGACGGAAAAGGAAAGACCTCCGCTGCGGTAGGCCAGTTGATTCGTGCCTTAGGGCACGATGCACGTTGTGCGGTTGCCCAGTTTATCAAGAAAGACCCTGCGCTTCTGGACAGTGGTGAGTACCGTCTCCTCAAGCAACTTGGAGTGCCTTGGAAACAGTTTGGTTCCGGATTCTCCTGGGAAGGAGACAATGATGCCAAGAATGCAGAATTGGCAAAGAAAGGTTGGCAGCAGGTGAAGCGTTGGATTTCTTCTGCTTCCTATGACCTTATTGTCCTTGATGAATTCACCTATACACTCTCCCTAGGATATCTTGACGGTGAGGAAGTCTGCTCCTGGCTAGCAGACCATAAGGGCAAGGAAGGCTTTCCCCATATTGTCATTACCGGGAGAAATGCTTCTAGCCAACTACTTGGGGTTGCAGATATGGTGAGCGAATTGAAAGAAGTGAAGCATCATCTTTCTAATGCGAACTGTGCAGCACAACCTATGATTGAATTTTAGGCACTATTTGATAGCCTATTTCCTTGCACTGCTCCTTTTCTTCTTTCACATTTTCAAGTTTCCGGATATAATCACGTCAAGGAGTTTTGTCTATGGGTATCTGTGACATGCACAGTCATCTTCTCCCTGAGATTGATGATGGCTATCTCTCACGGGAACAATTCATCCGTATGCTCAATCTTTATCAGCTCTCTGGTGTCACGGCAATTGCATTCACACCCCATATTTTCAATCCTTATGTGACTACTAATATTTCCGAACTGAGAGAGACCTACCAGTGGGCGAGAGGGGAGGCAGAAGCCTTGGGGTTGCAGACCTATTTGGGGAGTGAGTTATTTGTTGGGGACCAAGAAACCTTGAAAACTATTCCCATCAATGGGAGGTTTGCCTTGGTGGAGTTCGGGCTCTCCTTGCCCCCCCCCAAGGTTTTGGAACGGTTGCAACAATTGGTCCAGATGCACTATCGGCCGCTCATAGCCCATGTGGAACGGTATCTTTGGCTGAGCCCAAAGAGCACAATGTTGCAACGTTTACGCTCTCTCGGTTGTTTACTACAGACGAACGTTGAAGCTGTGGAGAACAACCTTTCGCTTCCCTATCTGGAACTTGGCTTGATTGATGTGATCGCCACAGACAATCATGGCGATGAAACGCTTCCGGCCCGTTTGATGGATGCACTCGAAAAATGGCCATCGGTGGGGCGAAGTATGCAAAATCTTTGGTGAATTCACCTATGGGTATGAGGAGGTAGCGTATGCTGCTGGATATGACTATTGCGAACTTCAGGTCCGTAAAGTCTGCGCAAACCATTTCGTTTGAAGCTGTCAGGGACAACCGGTTCCCTGAGTCGAAAGTTGTCGAGGTCACTGAGAAATTGAAGCTGATCAAGACAGCAGCCATTATCGGTCCCAATGGAGCTGGGAAGAGCACATTCGTACGAGCACTTGAGGCTCTGAAAGGCATTGTGTGTGCTACGGAGGAGACGGAGAATCCCCTACAGATTCTCAGTGGTACTTCCTTCGCCTATTCCGAGGAAAAGGGACAGCCTGCGACCATCATCATCAGAGTACTGGTTGATCGTGATGAAGAGAGTGGCGAACCAACCATTGCCCAATACACCTTGGTCAGCGACCGGGAAAAGATTTTCGAGGAAACTCTGTACCATCTCCAAGGTCGTTCAAAGCGAATGATGTTTGAACGGAAGGTGGACGAGAACAGCCTTCTGCTCGATCAACAGGCGCTGACCTATACGTATCGATGGGGCAAGATGTATCGTGGGGATAAGAAGCGCCTGGTGGGGAAAGTAGATGAAAAGCATTCCTTCCTGGCAGCCTCTGCTCAAAAAGGCAGTGAAACCACAGGTTTGCTGTATTCATGGTTGAGTGACAGCCTACATCTGCTCCCGATGGGGGTTTCAAACATCAGTGAGAAATATCTTATCAATCGCCTGAGTGAACATCCTGAGTGGGTCCAGCAATTGATTAATTTCCTATGGAGTGTCGATATCACCGATATTCGTGACATCAGGGTCAAGGATGAGCGAATAATCTTCGTCCACACCAACGTAACCCAGCACTATGCTTCCTATTTCTCTTTGGAGAGTTTGAGCCTCAGGCGACTATGCTTGATGGGAGTTGCCTTCTTCGATGCATTCATACGGAATCAGACGCTGGTGATCGATGATTTTGGCATGCTATTGCATCCCAATGTTCTCTGTCATATTGTGGAAATTTTCGAGGCAAGTAATATAGGATATGGTTCGCAAATGCTTTTGGTCGATTGCAACCCATCCCTACTCAAACCGGGATTGCTTAGGCGTGATGGCGTTTACTTTGCCGAGAAGAACAGTGAGAGTGCCACTGTGTACTTCAGTCTGGCCAACTTCAAGTATTCAAGAAGCAAAGACAAAACGCAAAGTCAGTACATGAATGGAGCATTCGGAGCTCTTCCGATTCTCTCGGAGTTCTGTTTTGTGGACACAAGTAAGGATAAGGAGGAGTAATAATGGCACGCAAACGTATTTCCCAAAAACCACGCAGAACCATACTGGTGGTGACGGCAACCGAGGCGGAAGCCCTCTACTTTTCCCAAATGCGAAAGGACTGCCGCTATGCAAATATGACGGTGGTATGGGAACCAGATTACAAGGACCTTGCAAATTTGATTACATTAGCTGGTAGAATGCGGACCAAGGAACAGTACAGAAGTGTCTGGCTGGTCTTCGGATTTGCTGACCTGGATGTTTCTGTAC